>OLVS01000009.1_pt1 | contig 231024 bp, 192 predicted proteins | sample 1644121 | NCBI WGS metagenome assembly OLVS01 (sample SAMEA103958121, study PRJEB25191) | human gut metagenome
TGCCGGATAGGAACGGCAAAATTTTTTACACTTCTATTACTTCTTTATCACACATAAGCAAAGAAACAGCAGATCAAGCACGACATTTTATGATCTGACATATCAATACGAAGCGGACGGAAAAACATATACCGGCAAGAAAAGCAGCGTTTCAGGCATCCGACTCGTCGGAGACGAAATAAAAATAAAATATGACCCCGACAATCCGTCTGATTCAACATCGGATATCACTCCCAATAAAGATGATCTGATATACCCGTTCGGCGGCGGAGTTTTGTTCTTGGCGGCAGGAATTTTCTTTCTGTTGACTGCGATAAAACGGAGCAAACGGCTAAAAAACGAAGATGAAGCGTATACTGAGACTTCAGAAAACAGCAGAAACCCGAAGCGAACAATTATAGCGTTGCTGCTTATGGCTGCGATTATCGCGCTGACCCTTGTCTTTCTGCGCGCTCAGCCGTCGGGCATTGAAACTTTTTCTTCCGTGATGACCGAGAACGGCTATACAGTGTCGGACATGACTGACGAACTGCGTACGGATTGGCGGGTCGGTTCGCTGATAGAAGATTCGCGCTCATTGCATACCGAAGATATGAGAATAGACTTTTGTGTCATGGATTCGACCGACAGCGCGCGGCGCATCTATTCGGGAATGACGCTTCCGGTAAAAGATGGAGAAGAATACACATATAAAGGCACGAATTACACCTTCTTTTCAATCGAAGATGACAATTTATATACCGCCAAGATTTACAGCGGCAATACCGTGATTTACGCCGCAGCGTCGCATGAATACCGCGACGAACTCGTTGACTTGCTCAGACAAATGGGATATTACAAATAAAAAGAAAAGCATCCGCACGAATTAACGCGCGGATGCTTTTTGAATTTCTGTTATCAGTCTTCGACAGTGACTGTGCCGTCTTCGTCAACGGTGATGGTCATGCCGTCCTTGACATAGTTGAGGAACTCCTCGCCAAGGCAGTCGACCGTGGGCATCGGATCGTCAGTCCAGACTGCGGAGAGAATAGCTCCGGCAGCCGCGAGCGAGTCGATGTGCTCCGAGAAGAGCAGGCAGGCGGGAGTTCTGCCCATGACCTTTGCGCAGTAGAGAACCATGCCGCCGGTCGTCGAGCCGATAGTCTGGGGCAGGCAGAGAGCCGTGCCGACCATGGGTTTGCCGAAGAGATCGGGGTTGTTCTGATCGCCGCACTTAGCGGTCTTGTCGCCAAACTGGAGGCTCTTCTGGAAGGAAGCAAGGGTATTGAATCCGTTGTGAGAAACGAGAGCTTTTGCCGTGCATTTGCCTGCGGCAACAGGGCGTCCTTTGAACTGTTTCATTGTTACTTTGCCTCCTTTGTGATGATATCGAGAATCTCGGCGCTGGTGTAATAGCGCGAGGTAGTATATGTTCTGAGCTTGTTGGAGTTGGTGATGACGGGCATCTTACCAGCAAGCGGGTTGTTCATATACATCAGCGGGCATATGTAGCTGAGAACGACGCCGGTAGCCTTGAGCTTTGCAGCGTTGGGCGTTGCGTTGAACTTCTCAACAACAGCCGGAGCGGCGGTGAAGACGGTCGGGATGGAGACCTTGCTTCTGCCGTTCTTCTTGAGCGACTCGCAGACATTCTCGGTCCACTCAACGAGCTGATCGTAGGAGAGGTGAGGACATCCGACGAAGCAGAGCTTCGGAGTTGCGTTCTTGTCTTTCCACATGACGGGATAATTGTTCTTGACTCTGTCGAGCTCGGCGTCGTCAATGACATAGACCTTTGCGCCCTCGGCGATAAGGCTCTCGCCCTGCTCAACCGCTTCGGGAGTCAGCTTGTCGATGTGATAGAGACCGACAGCGCCGTTGGAAGCGGTAGCCGCGCCGAAATCCTTGAGGTATGCTTTTGCATCGCCGTCAAGCTCGGTGCCGATCCATTTATCAAGACCCTTGACATAGGGGACATCTTCCATGACCTTCATGCCAATAGCAGAACCGAGAATCTGAGCCTCGGGCTTCTTGGTGGTTTTGACTTCGACTATCCATGTAGCTTTTCTGCCCTCGTCGGTGACAAGTCCGAAATAGGGAACGCGGCCGACGATGGAGCCGAAGAGCTCGATTATGCCGGAGTTTCTGTTGCAGCGTGCGCCGAGAACGGAGTTTGCATAGACAACAGCCGAGGACTCAGCCCATGAGAGAACATCGCCCTTCTTGGGAGTGTTGCCGACTTCGTCCATGTAGCAGGTGCAGGTGTAGGACTTGCTGTCGATAAGACCGAGCTTTGCAAGCTGCGCATCGTAGCTGTCCTGCATATTGTACATGAACTTCTTGAAAACGATGTTCTTCAGGAAGCTCGAAGGTACATTGGGATCGAGGGGCTTGGGGTCAACGGAGAACTTCTGGCTCGAAAGAGCACCGCCCGCTATAAGCTGATCCATAAGATCATAGACAGGCTGCATGACTCCGAGACCGAAGCTTGTAACAAGGTGTCCCATCTTGCTTGTGACAGGCACCATCTTGGTGGCGCCGAAAGCGTCACCGTACATGACAAGGGTCTTCATGACCTTCGCCATGGTTTCGCCTTTACCGCCGTTGAGGATTTCTTCCTCTTCGGGAGTAAGGTGCATTTTGTAATTCATGTATATCCACCTTTCAATAAATTTTTCAGCGGAAGCGCTCGCTCGCCGCATATGTAACAAATAAATTCTATCACAAATCGCAAATAAAATGATTGGCAATTTAGAAAAATAAACAATTAATAAATAAAAAAATATCGAATTTTTGTATTTGCTTGTCCGCCTATGCGGCAAATAAATATTTCTTGCAAAATCCTATGCTTTGTGATACTATTTTAGCCCGCATCAATCGGAGGAGGGAACATGGATGATAGGACTCAGGCGCGGAGATGTCAGGCTTTTTGAGCATAACAAAGAGTGGAAAATCGAAGGCGAGAGAACGGTAAACGAACTTCGTAAAATACTCGGCTCGGATGCTGTTGATATTCAGCATGTCGGTAGCACATCTATAAAGAGCATAAAGGCAAAGCCAATAATAGATATTGCAGTCGGCACAGACGATTTCAATCGCAGTTTATCTCATGAAGCCGAATTGCTGAAAGCAGGCTATCATTACCGTCCCAACCACGATATGGGCGGTGCACAGCTGCTTTTTGCTTGCGGCAGTTACTATGAGGGCGGCGATATGCAGACGCACTTTATCCATGTTGTGAAATATAACAGCATGGAGTGGCGGAATTATATAAACTTCCGCGACTATCTGAACACTTATCCGGAGATAGCGAAGCAGTATGAGAATGTGAAAACAGGTCTTGTTGAAAAGCTCGGGAGTATGGGGAGCAGAAACGATTATGTTGACGGCAAGGCTGAGTTTATAAGCCATACTCTCCGCAAGGCAATGGTGTGGTCATTTCTCGGCAAGACTGTTACAATGAAAACCGACCGCCCACTGGGGTATGTGCACAGAAAATCCGGCTATGAGCTTGTCTATCCGCTCAATTACGGCTATATTCCGGGCGTTCTCGGCGGCGACGGCGAAGAGCTTGATGTTTATCTCATTGGCGTCAACGAGCCTGTTGAGAGCTTTACGGGCAGAATAATCGGTATCGCTCACCGCTCCGACGATGTTGAAGATAAGCTGATAATGGCGCCGCCCGATATGAATTTCACCCGTGAAGAGGTCGAGCATGCGGTGTATTTTCAGGAGCAGTATTACGACACGTATATAGAGCTTATAAAATAACAGAACAACCGCAGTATTAAAATCACTGCGGTTGATTTTTTATAATATTACGCTGTTTTCAAGCAGATATGCCGCACCTATAGCACCTGCATCATTGCCAAGCACGGCGGGGCGAATGAGACGAGCGTCAGAGTCTGGGAGAGCGGCGAGAAAATCATTAAGCCAGTATTGCCGAATTTCTATCAGTCCGCCGCCGATTACGATACATTCGGGGTCAAAAACACATTTTACCGTGTCAACGACCGCGCACAGGTCGGATATAAAAATTTCGACTGCCTCGCGGCATTTTTTGTCGCCGTCTGCGGCTTTTTTGAAAACTCCGTTGCAGTTGAAGCAGCGGCAGTCAAGCTCGTTTGCCGTTCGCATAAGCCCGGTAGCCGAAACATACTGCTCGGCGCAGCCGACCTTGCCGCAGTTGCATTCGCGCCCGCCGATGTGCAGGGGAATGTGACCTATCCGCGTCGCGTGGAAGTTGGCTCCCGTGAGCAGCTTTCCGTTTATTGAAGCCGCACTGCCGAGCCCTGTTCCGAGGGTCAGCATGACGGCGTTTTTGCAGTTCTCAGCCGCCCCGAAATAAGCCTCTCCGATGAATGCCGCTGCCGCATCGTTTACGACGAAAACGCGGCGGTTGAATTTATTCTCAACATCTTTTTTTATCTCGAATCCCGTGAATCCTGGCAGGTTGCCGGTTGCGTAGAGAACCTTGCCTTCATAGGGGTCGATGTCTCCGGCAGAGCCGATGCCTATGCCCGCATCCGTGCCGGCAAGCGGCATCAGATCTTTTATAACGGCGAAAAGGCAATCTCTGATGCTGTCGAGTCCGCGGGATATGTCGGTCGAGCGCTTTGCTCTCGCCGTAACGGTTCCGCTTTCAATAACCGCACCTTTTATCGATGTCCCGCCGATGTCGATACCGATATTCTTCATCTTATTCACCGAAAGCCTTCATAAAGTGTTTGGTAATGTCCATGGGTCTGGTTATCGCACTGCCGATAACAACGGCGTATACGCCCGTGTCAAGCACATTTTTCAGCTGACCGACTTCCCATATTCCGCCCTCAGCGATGATGTGCGCGTGCAGTGTCGATGTCATTTCGCGGAGCAGCTCGCAGTCCGGGATGGCGATACCCTTGGTGTATTCTGTGTATCCGCGCAGGGTAGTGCCGATATAATCAAATCCGAGCTCGTCGGCACGTTTTGCCTCTTCGTAGTTCGAGCAGTCCGCCATTATCTCAACTTCGGGCGCATTCTCGCGAATGTATTTTATAAGATCTTCAAGCTTCTCACCGTTCGGGCGCGCACGCTTCGTTGCATCGAGCGCAATAACGCTGCACTTCGTTGTCAGCAGGGCTTTGACCTCTTTCAGCGTCGGGGTTATGTAAACTTCGGAGTCCGGATATTCGGCTTTAATTATGCCGATTACGGGCACATCGACCTCTGCCGTTATCTCGTTTATGTCCTCAACATAGTTCGCTCTTATACCAGCCGCGCCGCCGAGTACAGCTGCGCGCGCAAAATGTCCCATCATGTGCAGCCCGTAGAGCGGCTCGCCCTTGACAGCCTGGCATGAGACTATAAGACCGTGTTTTTTTAAGTTTGCCATAGTTATCACTCTCCACAGATATTTTCGCCTTTCGCGGCAAAAAAGTCAAGGGGATAGTGGATTTTATCATCAAAAAACGAACCCTCCGTTTGGAGGGTTCGCGTCGGTTTAATTTACCACTTGTTCTCGACATATTCGCAGAATGCGTACATGTCTTTAATTTCAAGCTTTGTGCCGTCGTCAAGTATGGCTGTGCCGTTCCACATACCGTGAACCTGATGCGAGTGCATACGAAGGAGATTGAGTGCGTTCGTGTCGCAGTGGTGATCATAGAACGGGGTCATTACAAAATCAAATCTGCCGTCCTCGGAGACGAAGTGCCAGGGCTCCATATATTTGTCGGGCTTCGGGAAAGTTTCAACATCTATCGCGCCGAACTTGTGAGCCTTGCCGTCATAGAATATGCAGGTCTCGGTCGCATTGCTCTCGTCGCCGATACCCCAGGTTATCTCAAAGCCGAAAATGTGCTTGTTGCCGTTCTCGTCAGTCAGATATGTAGAGCCATTGCCCCAGTACCAAACGAGCTTGTATGGGGTGTTGACGCGACCCCAGTCGAGGCAGCAGAAGGTGTCGTTCTTTGAGAATTTGTAGACCTTGTCGCCCCACTTATATGTGCCGCTGCAGGGCATGCAGTTCTGCTTTGTGGTCATGAAATAGCTCTTCGGGTCGTCTTTGAAGGGGAGAACCGTTGTGATGTTCTCGAGACCGTCCGGAATGTCCATTTCAAAATGGCACTCGACCTTGCCTGACTTGAAATAAATAGTGCGCTTATGCTCTTCGGTCAGGACATCGAATGTAGCCTTGCCGATTCCGTTGACCTCCATCTTGACATGGTTCGGAACATCGCCTTTGGGCGGGAGAACATATTTGTCTTTTCCGCCGAGGAAGAGCGCCGTGGGAGCGGTGAGAGTGCCGGCGGCGAGCTTCTTGTTCTTCTTCGGGTTTCTCAGATCGACCAGCGCCGCCGAAGCGTAGCCGCCGATAGAGATATTGGCAAAGCTTATCTGAATCATATATCTTCCGTCGGATATCTGATAGAAGTCCCATTCCTTGCGGCGCATGGTGGGTGTCGATTTCGTGCGATCATAGTCAAAAACCATGTGACGCGCCCAGCCGGGTGAAAGCAGAGTTCCGTCGTCGGCAAGGAGCTTTGTCGGCTCGGTGTACTCCTTCTGCGCGCTCTTGACCTCACCCTTGAGCCAGCTCGGATAAGTCCTGGGTATCTCGCTCATTAAAAAATCCTCCTAAACATTAGTTGCATCAGCCCTCAGCTGTGCTGAATCTCAATTAATTATAGCATATATACCAAAAATATACAACGATTTTTTAGTTTACTATTAAAAAATACGAGAAAAGGCTCCCGCAGGGGGAGCCTTTATAGTTTTTAGCCCATCTTTTCGAGAGCCGCCATATATTTCGGGTTCGTCGGGATGAACATATAGTTGAGGAACAGCACTTCATCTATCGAATTTGTCTTGACAAAATTCGCGAGGTTTACATTTATCTGCCTCGGGTCAATGACATATACGGTCTTGTAGTTGTTGCAGAGCCACGGAACAAATGCGTTTGCGTAGCTCTCTTTTATAACTACGATGCTGCGGTTGCCGGGCGCGTCGGTGGTTATCTTAGTCACGCCGTGGTCGCCGCCGAGGAAAGCGAGATACTTGTTCGATGACTTCACTTCCGTGTTTATGACCTTGACTTTGTAGCTGCTCTTGAGTGTCGGGTCGGAGTCAGAGGCAATCGCTTCTGTATTGGTCTGCGGAATGAAATATTCAACATAGTCCGGGTCTTTTTCAACCGCCGTGCTCTGCGTAGCTTTATAAAGTGTGCCGAGGAACGGGGAGAGCTTTCCGGTCCGGAGCGAATTTATTTCAACGGGCGTGAATCCTGCGGTATTTGCAAACGCACGGTATGCGTAATATGCGCCGCGTGCCGTCCAGTGATGATCCGTTCTGAAATACAGATATTCGTTCGTGTGGGCGGCTATTTCCGGGTAGGCGTCAACGGGGGTTATGCCCTTGAGCTCGCCGTAGATATAGTTGATGCCCTGATACTGCGAATGCGATTTGCCGGAATTGTATTTCTTCGGAGCGTAGAACTCTATCGAAGTCGGAGCCATGAGACTGTACACTTTGGTGTTTGGCATCTCGGCCTTGAGCTTGTTGAGGGTGGTGGCATAGACATCCATCTTCTTGTAGACGTTTGTATACTGCTCCATAAGACGGTTGTCAAGAAGGATTATATACTGGTTGGAGTATACGGTTTCCTTTCCGGTCTCGTCAACTTCGGCGGCATTTATCGGCTGAGTGGTCTCGGTGCTCTTTGCGGTTTCGGAGGGGGTCGTGGTCTGCTCGCCTGTTGTTTCAGCATTGCTTTCGTCCTCATGTGAGAGCGCCTCGCCGTCGCCGATTCCTCCGTTGTTCTTTATGACCGTCGCGCCATCGCCGATCTTCAGGAACGAATAGAATGATTTTATCTTGTTGCTTATTTTGACGAGCCCGTTTCTGCCGGGGAACTGGTCATTGTAGTATTCTTCAAACTTTGAAGCGAAGTCGCCGGAGAAATATGAGCTGGCGGAAAAAGATGGCTTCTGTGCGAGATTTCTGTTCTCCATTTCAGAGACCTTTTCGTCTTTGTCGAAGAAGCTGTAAAATCCGACAACGGTGAAAACCGCTAAAACAACGCTGAATGAGACGGCGGTAAGAATTTTTTGGATTTTTTTCATTTTATCTCAGCGCCTCCTCAGAATCTGAAATACAGGAACGGGTTATATGTCGAGCCCGCCAGCGATGCCACGCAGAGCACGAGCATGGCGACATTGAAAACGGTGTTGAATATCGGCTCTGTAACCGGTGCGCGCTGCTTGAGCTTCGCAACGCCCGCTTTGACGAGCTTTGCAATGGGCGCGCAGGCTATGGCAGCGATAATAATAAACGGAATGTTGTTGATTATCATCGCGTTCATGACCGGGTCGGTGAACGAGTTGCCCGATGCGCCGAACGCCACGGAGAACGCCGATTTCATCGCCGAGAAATCCTCGAAGTAGAATATCATCCAGCCGACGAGCACGACAAACATCGAATACACCCAGCGGATGATTTTCGGGATTTTATCAATGAACTTTTTGAACACAAACTTTTCAAGGCACAGGAACACGAAATAGTAAAGACCCCATATTACGAAGTTCCAGCTCGCTCCGTGCCAGAGTCCCGTGAGACCCCAGACGATGAAAAGATTGAGTATCTGACGCGGCAGGCTGACTCTGTTTCCGCCGAGGGGGATATAGACATAATCTCTGAAGAAAGAGCTCAGGGTGATATGCCATCTGCGCCAGAAATCGGTTATCGAAGTTGAGATATATGGATACTTGAAGTTTTCGGGATAATCAAAGCCGAACATGTGGCCGAGTCCGATAGCCATGTCTGAATATCCCGAGAAATCGAAGTAAATCTGGAAAGCATAGAACAAAACTCCGACCCACACGCTCATCACAGCCGCATTGTCAACATTGGCGAGCAGCGACTCGGCGAGAGAACCGGCATAGTTTGCTATGAGCACCTTTTTGCCGAGACCCGCCATGAATCTCGTCATGCCTTTTGCAAAGCCGTCTATCGTAACAGTCCTGTGGTCTATCTGTGTGTCAATGTCGGAATATCTGACGATCGGTCCCGCTATGAGCTGCGGGAAGAGCGAGACGAACATCAGGAAGTTTATGAAGGACTTCTGCGCCTTGACATCGCCTTTGTAAACATCGAGCGAATAGGACATCGTCTGGAAGGTGTAGAATGAGATGCCTATCGGCAAAGAAAATGCGGGAACATGGAGCGAGAGGCGGAAGATTCCGTTGAGCGTGGAAATGAAAAATCCGCTGTATTTGAATGCCGCAAGCAGACCTAAATTGATAACAACCGAAAGTGCGATAAACAGTTTGGTTATCTTTTTGCCGCGGTATTTTTCTATTCCGAGCGAGACAGTATAATCAAGTATTGAGCTGAAAATCAGCAGGCATACCCAGACCGGCTCACCCCATGAATAGAATATAAGTGATGCAATGACAAGAACAATATTTTTTACCTTGTCGTTCTTCACGATAAAATAGAAGAACAGAGTCACGGGAAAGAATATGAACAGAAACACGAGACTCGAAAAGACCACTTGACTTCCCCCTTTTTGCGTGTATGATAAACCTAATTATATTACATCTAATTATACACTCTTTAATTGGTAATTCAATTACAAAAGAGTTACAAAAAGCTTATTGCCATTGAAAGCTTTTGACGAAAAAAAGAGACACGGAACAAACCGTGTCTCTTGGAGCCGATTATGCAGTTAGAAATTTAAAACATATTGATGATAACCGGGATAAGAGCTTTTATAATTTTGATAACGATCTTGGCAATGACAGGAGCGACAACGCTCGTTATCTTCACAACATATCTTGCAACTTCAATCGCAATCTGGATTATAACATACCACTTGCCGAGATAGCGCTGAAGCATATCGGTGTCCATGCCCTTGTAGTTGGGGTCGACGGGGGAGTAGGATGTGTCGGTTTTGACTATCTTGCACTCGTCTATCTGCTTCTTGCTGTCAACGCCGTATGTCTTGAGTGTGAACGAATTCTTTGTGAACTCAATTGTCGAATAGCTCGGCTCTTCGGAGACATATTTAAAATCAAGCCACTCGTAATCGTAATCCTCGATACGGTTCTTGCCGGAAGCGGAGCTCGCGGTAAAGTATACGGTGCCGACGGGATCGACAACTGCGCCGTCCGCATTGTATTTCTGATCCTTGACGGGCTTTGTGTCCTTCATGAAGAAGGAGCGGCCGTAAAGATGCTCGTGACCGGTCAGGCAGACATCTATCTCAAATCTGTCAATAAGCGCGCTGTATATAGCCGCAAGCAGCTTGTTGTCGCCATCTGCGGCGTGGTGTCCTGTTCCGTAGATATCGTGATGCATAACGGCTACGCGCCATGTGGCATCGGGATTCTTGGCGATAGCGTCAAGGGTGAACTGATACTGGTCATAAACATTGAAAATCTGGGTGTTATAGACGATGAAAAGTACATCGCCGTAGCGGAACCAGTAGTTCTCGTCAACATTTGCGGGCGTTGTGCCGTGGTACTCGTTCGGATTGTTGACATAGAAAGGATATGTTTCGCCTTTGCGGTCGTGATTGCCGACCGTCGTAGCCATGGCATATGATCTGAGAGCCGCAGGGGAGAGCGTGCCCGCCCATTCGTTGGCTCTGTCTCCGTGCTGAGTCTGATCGCCCGCGGAAACTATAAAACTGATATCATCGTTCTGGTCGAGCGCAGTACCGAGAGTTTTCTGCCACACATAGGCTTCCTCGCGTCCGTCTTCAACATCGCTGCTGACCTGGATATCGCTGATATAGAGGAGCTTAAATTTCTCGGTGGAGAGAGTTCTGTACATAACGGGACTGCTGAACTTTCCGTTGCTGCCGTAGACATAGTAGTAAACGGTGTTCGGCTCAAGTCCGGTTGCCGTCACTTTGTAGATGCTCTGACCCGTGTAGCTGTCGGTCGATGCTTTGCCGACAAACTCTTTGAACGAGGTCATGTCGGCGCTTTTGCCGATGCGGACAACTCCGCTCTTAGCCGTGTCGTCGGAGTGCCAGCAGAAGTTGAGCTGAGTCGCGTCCGCGCCCGGGGTGAGTGCGATGAGCGTGTTGTCGTTTCGTACAGTTTCCCAGTAGCTGTTCCATTCGGGCTGAGTGAGCACATTGCTTCCGTCTGCCGAGGTGCCGATAGCAAGGCACGAGGCGAGCATGAGCAGTGCGAGCAGAATGGACAGCGTCCGTTTTGCTGCTTTCATTGGAATTCTCCTTTTCATATTTTTTGAGCGAGAGTATTATAGCATATTTTGCTCTATTTTGGTAGTTTTTTTTAATATATTATCTATTTTTTTATAAAAACTATGGAAATATTTATAAAGTGATGATATAATCTATCGCGGATTTTTAAGAATGAAGAGGAATACAGATGAAAGTTATTGTTTTGAACTCGTCGGCACAGGTTGGCGAGGAAGTTGGAAAAATTTTCTGCGATGAGGTCAATGCAAAGCATAATGCGGTTCTCGGACTTGCAACCGGAGCGTCCCCGATACCTACATATGAGTATATGACCGAGCAGTATCGCAGCGGCAAGGTGAGCTTCAAAGATGTCAGGACCTTCAACCTCGACGAATACTGCGATCTGCCGAAGAATCACCCCAACAGCTTCTATTCGTTTATGGAAGAGAACCTTTTCTCGAAGGTCGATATAAAGCCCGAAAATGTCAATTTCCTTGACGGAAACGTTGAACCCGTTGCCGAGAGCGCACGTTATGCGCAGGCTATAAAGAATGCCGGCGGAATAGATATCCAGCTTCTCGGAATCGGCAGAAACGGCCACATCGGCTTCAATGAGCCGGCTGATGAGTTCACTGACGAGGCATTCAAAGTAAAGCTTACCGATAGCACGATAGCTGCAAATTCGCAGTATTTTACTGATATTGCCATGCCGCACTACGCCATAACAATGGGCATCGGCTCGATAATGAGAGCGAAAAAAATAGTGCTCATCGCGACAGGCGAAAGTAAGGCAGAGGCGATAAAGGCGACTGTCGAGGGCGAAGTTACTCCGCACTGCCCGGCGTCGATACTTCAGCAGCATGACGATGTGACGATATTCCTTGACGAAGCGGCGGCAAGCCTGCTGAAAAATAAAAATTGAGATAAACAGACCTCCGATGTGTGAAGTGCGTCGGAGGTCATTTTTTAATACAGAGCTATTTTGTTGATTTCGGGTGTGTCTCGGGATGAGGCCATCAGTATGCGTACAGCGTCGGTCTCAAGCCCGTGAAGCTTCATTATTTTTTTAGTGCCGATTGTTGTGCCTTCAAACAAGATTTGTCTTGAAGCTGTTTTTTATAAGTTCGCCGAGCTCGTTCAGACGCTTGACATCTTCATCATTGAGCTTTCCGTTGGGCATCGGGGGAACATTGAGATTGAATGTGGTGTTCGCGCCGACGGAGTTGAGATATGTGTCAAAGAGTCTTTCGAGCGAATGAGCCTGCTCGGTGTCCCGATAGAACCAGCCCGGGCGGATGGACATATCAATTTCCGACGGAGCGAATACAAGACCTTTGGAATATATAATATTCTAAGCGCGCCGATGTTTTGGTCGGTGTTGTACATATACGAAAGGTCGCCCGTAAGAGGACCCGGATTGATCTGTATCTCGCAGAACGGGCAGAGCTCGGAGTGTCTGTCCCATGGGGAAAGATAGAAACCGAATTTCAGCCCGTGGCGGCGGCATGCGTCGGAAAACTCTCTGACAACATCTCCTTTGCCGTTTTTATACGGCTGTTTTTTATGCAGTAGTCAATGTATTCACTCGGCCAGAGACAGAATCCGTCGTGATGTTTTGCTGTGATAACAGCTCCCTTCATGCCGGCGGCTTTGAATGCTTCGCACCACTGGTCGCAGTCGAGCTTTGTTGGATTGAATATAGCAGGGAGTCAGTGCTGTGCCCCCATTCTGCGCCCGTGTAGGTGTTCGGACCGAAATGCACGAATGCACAAAACGGAGTTTTGGTTATAAGTCTGAGCTGATTTGCGTCCGGCTTTACATGAGCCGCCTGCTTAATGAAGTCCTTCATATCTCTTTCTCCTTTTGTCGGTTATCTGGACGTTTTTAGTTTATCGGCTCAGACTGCTGTTGCCAATATGAGTTTTGCTCACCTTTTACTTTTCGTGAGTCTATTTCTTGCCGGATTTTTTGAATATCAGCAGTGAGATTGATATCACCGTCGCAATTATAACCGTTATGCCGACTGCGGTGACACCCTGCTTCACTCTCGCGGCGTTTCTCATGTTTTCGCCGCTCGGCAGAGTATAAGTCTCTATTTCATCAACATCATCAGCTAAATATTCTTCATCGGTACCTTGAGATTTAGAGGATCGGTTGGTTTTGGAAGAACTTGATTTATTTGTCTTTGATTTTGATTTTGTGCTCGACTTAGATGATGAGCTTTTGCTCTTTTTCTTCGTTGTGCTCTCTTTTTTCGTTGTCGATTTGGTCGAATTTGATTTCTTTGTAGTCTTTGTGGTGTCTCTGTCATCGGAATCCGAATTGCCGGATTGGTTGTTCTGTTCCGCGGTAGTCTCAGGCGGGGCAATATATGTGTCTATTTCAAACATCTTTGATGGAATGCCTTTGTCATCGGTGACTCTGACATAAATTTCCGGGTCACCGCCGAATGAATATTTCCTGTCTATAAGCGTCTCGCAGGTTATCCCGCCTCCGGCAAACGATGCGGAGGATTTGACGCTGAACAGCTGTTCGTCGTATTCTGCCTTCCCTGTAATACCGATTTTTATCGGGTCTTTGCCGTCAACATATATTTCATAGACAACCGGACTCTCTTTTGTCAGATCGGCATATGAGATATCGCCGTTTATCGCAACATAAAGCGAGCCCTTCTCGGTTTTGGTGTAATATGTAGCGAGCGCGCAAATGCCGTTGCCGCCGTTTTCGTTTTCGCACTGTATCTGCACATTGGTGCCGCGCACTTCATCGGGCGAGACGGAACCGTCTATCGACACCGCAAGCGCCTGTATTGCAAGTACGAATAGAAAAATTATTGCTGCTGCCGCTGTGCAAAAACGCTTTGCAAATACCATTATCTTTTTCACGCATAGATCACCGCTTACACTTTAAAGTACTAATACCGAAAATATCACTTTTTTCATTCATGTGCAATAGCAAAAGTCGAATTTTGTAAAATCAGCACAAAACAATTTGTAAATATTGCACAATAAAAGCAATATGTTTACGCAAGCAGACATAAAAAATCGGCCGCATCGCAACCCGAACAGGTTAAGATACAGCCGAGATAATTTCAATTTTTTCAGAATTTCATCTTTTTCATCGCAACCGAAAGAGCCTTGCACAGCGCAGTTCCGAGAACGGCGCAGACACCGGCTTCAATGAGTCCGTTGACTCCGACGAATGCAGCGGCAAAAGCCATAACATTTGTCGAGCCGAACTGCTCCTTGAGCTGAATGATTATCGGTGCGTTGTTGAACAGCAGAAGCAGTGTGCCGGTGAACAGAATCGTGTTGAGCAGGGGACCTGCGATGCTCGCAACAAGATACTGCACGAAGCTTGTCTTATCTTTCGACGATACCGCTTTGAAAATAACTGCCGTCAGCCAGCCCATGAGAACTCTGGGCACGATGCAGACGATCGCAGTGCGCAGGGGACTGACACTGAAAAGCGCAACGCCGAAAGTGCTCATTCCGAAGCACTGGATGAAGCTCGTTATTCCGAATACCGCGCCGAGAAACAGTCCGCCGACAGGGCCGAGCAGAACGGCTCCGATGATGACCGGAATCGTTATGAATGTTATCTCGATTGCACCTGCTTTGAGATAACCGAGCGGTGTGAATGCCATGACGATTATCAAAGCGGTGAGCAGTGCGGTGAGCACGAGACGCACGAGTTTTTGCCGCGATGCGGCAGCTGATGTTTTTGACATGATGTTTTCCTCCTTGCTGTTGCTCCCTCAGGATGCAGCGCAATTTTTTGAGTCTATATCAAAAGCATTGCTTTTAATATGCAATTTTATTATTTCCTGTTCTTTTCGTATATTATACGAAGTCCCTTGAGTATGAGCTCGGGGTCGTATGTCATCTTGTGGTTGCAGCTCTTGATTATCTCGCCCGAAAGTCCGCCCGTTGCAACAAACGATTTAACTTTGCGTCCGAGCTCCTGCTCCATTCTGTCGCAGAGCCCGTCGAGCATGGCGGCGGTGCCGAAAACAACACCGGACTGCATGCAGTCGATTGAATTTGTGCCGATGGCTTTCTTTGGGGTCGAAAGGCTTATCGCGGGAAGCTGAGATGTTTTGGCGGACAGTGCTTCAAGCGAAATCCCGACGCCGGGAGCGATGGCACAGCCGCAGAAAGAGCCGCTCTCGTCGATAACATTGATTTTTGTTGCAGTTCCGAGGTCGATAACAAAGCACGGCAGCTCATAGAGATTCGCCGCCGCAACAGAAGCAGCAACAAGATCCGCGCCCGCCTGCGACGGGTCGTCGGCAAGAATGTTTATTCCTGTCTTGACTCCGGGACCAAGAACAATGGGCTCGCTGCCTGTTATGCGCTTTGCGGCGTGCGATATAGCACCCGTCAGCTCCGGCACAACGGAGCTTATCGCGCATCCGGTAAACTCGTCAAAACCGTAGCCGTAGAGATCGAAAATGCTCTTGAGTTCAATGGCATACTGATCCTCAGTGCGCGAACGGTCGGTGGCGAGTCTCGAAACGAATTTCAGCTCTTCGCCGCTGTATGCGCCGATTGTTAAATTGGTGTTGCCGATGTCGATAGTCAGAAGCAATCCGATCACCTCGTGAAAAGCGTTGTTTTAACCGATTTGATTATACACTATAACGCGGGAAAAAGCAAACTTATAATAAATTTCACTGTTTATTTTCGCGGCGCATTATGGTATAATTGTCCGCAGAAAGGAATGAGACCCGTTATGCTGTGTAATTTGTGCCCGCGACACTGCGAAGTTGACCGCGATGTTTCGCAGGGATATTGCATGAGCCCGAATATAATAAAGCTCGCGCGGGCGGCGCTGCATTTTTGGGAGGAGCCGTGCATCAGCGGCACAAAAGGCTCAGGCACAGTGTTCTTCTGCGGGTGCAATCTCAGGTGCGTGTATTGCCAGAACAGCGAGATAAGCGGCGGGGGAGCGGGCATCCCTATGAGCGACGAAGATGTTATGCGCACTTTTGACAGGCTCATTGAAAAGGGCGCGCATAATCTCAATCTCGTTACCCCTACTCATTATGCGGATTCCGTGGCGCGGATACTCGAAAAATATCATTCGCCAGTGCCTATTGTGTATAACTGCGGCGGCTATGAGTCTGTGGAAACGCTCAAAAGGCTCGAGGGTCTTGTTGATATATATCTGCCCGATTTCAAATATGCCGACTCAGTTCTTGCGGCTGAATATTCACATGCGCCGGACTATTTTGAGCGTGCGTCCGAGGCAATTAAAGAGATGAACAGGCAAGTCGGAGTGCTAAAACTCGACTCCGACGGCATAGCCGAACGCGGTCTTATCATACGCCACCTTGTGCTCCCGGGAGCCGTTTCAAACACGAAGAAAGTGCTTCGCTGGATAAAGGAAAATCTGCCGGAGGGAACGGTAGTCAGCCTGATGAGCCAGTATACGCCGTGCGCAAAAGCTGCGGAGCATCCGCCTCTTGACAGGCGCATTTCCAAGTACGAATATGAAATAGCGCTCGATGCAATGATTGACCTCGGCTTTGACAACGGTTATGTGCAGAGCCGCCGTTCGGCGCAGAAAGATTTTATTCCGGATTTTCAGTCCCACGAGGGACTCTTATAAATATTGTTGACCGAAAGGGAGTTTTGATATGACAGGTTTTATCGGAGCGGGCAATATGGCAAATGCCATTATAAAAGGCATGGTGTCGTCCGGTGCGGCAGAGGGAAAAGATATAGCAGTCTATGATATCCACCCAGAAAAGCGCGAAAAGGCGGCTGCGGATTACGGAGTAAATGCGGTGTCAAGCCTTGAAGAACTTGTGAGTGGGTGCAGCGAGATAGTTGTTGCAATCAAGCCTTACGGCTTTGAAAAACTGCTCGGCGGACTTGATGCTCAGCTCAAAGAGCACGACCCGCTTATAATTTCCATAGCTGCCGGCAAGACCATTGATACTATTTCATCATATCTCAGCTATGAACCCGCACTCGTGCGCGTCATGCCGAATATAAACGCCACGATAGGCGCATCCATGAGCGCATACTGCGCGAACGGACGAGTCAGCGCGGAACAGAAAGCATTTGTTGCAAAGCTTTGTTCATCCATCGGCGAAGCGGTCGAGCTCGACGAAAAATTCTTCTCGGCTTTCGGCGTTATCGGCGGCGCGGCTCCTGCGTTTGCATATATGTTCATCGACGAGCTTGCGCGCGGCGGAGTAAAAATAGGCATGAACAAACAGGTCGCGCTGAAAGTTGCGGCTCAGACCGTGCTCGGCAGCGCGAAGATGATAGCGGAGAGCGGGGAGCACCCCTATGCTCTTGTGGATAAAGTCTGTTCGCCCGGCGGAACCACTATCGAGGGCGTTGCGGCGCTCAATGAAAACGGATTTGCAAACGCCGTTATGCAGGCTGTGACGGCAACATACGAAAAGGATCTGAAACTCTCCGGCAAATAAAATGCGGAGAGGATGAATATATCAATAATTATACGGAGGTATAAACAATGGCATTACCGGTAGCACTTCAGCTCTACAGCGTCAGAGACGAGCTTGAAGCAGATTTTGAGGGCACTATAGCAAAGGTCAAGGAGTTTGGCTATGACGGAGTCGAATTCGCGGGACTTTACGGCAAAAGCGCTGAGCAGGTCAAGAAGATACTTGCCGACGCAGGGCTCACTCCCGTTTCGGCTCATGTTCCGCTCGACGAACTGCTCTCAGATACACAGGCGGTCGTCGCAACCTATAAGGAGATAGGCTGCAAATATATTGCCGTGCCTTATCTTCCCGAGGACAGACGCCCCGGAACGGAGGGCTTTGACCGCACGATAGAGGACATAAAGAAGATTGCCGATGTCTGCAATGAGCAGGGCATTCAGCTTCTCTATCATAACCATGATTTCGAGTTCAAAAAGCTTGACGGCAAATACGCGCTCGATATTCTTTATTCCGATGTCACCGCCGACAGACTCCAGACCGAGATCGATACCTGCTGGGTCGGCGTCGCAGGCGAAGATCCCGCATCGTATGTTCTCAAATACAGCGGCAGAGCACCCGTTGTCCATCTCAAGGATTACTATATGCAGGGCAAGGAGAAGCCGAAGAAGCTCTATGAACTTATCGGCATAGAAGATGACGGCGAGAGCGCATCAGAAGAGGCGTTCGGATTCAGACCTGTCGGCTACGGTGTTCAGAATATGCCCGCTATACTTGATGCATCCGTAAAAGCAGGCGCGGAGTGGGTAGTTGTCGAGCAGGACAGACCCGCACCCGGAGACACTCCCATTAACTCAGTAAAGCTCAGCCGCGAGTACCTCGAAACACTCGGCTGGTAAAATAATCAAAAGAAAGAAGGTAACGGAACATGAGCACCAATAAGTGCTGGTATAAAGAGATGGCAGTATACCAGATTTGGCCGCGAAGCTTCTGCGACGGAAACGGCGACGGCATCGGCGATATCAAGGGTATTATGTCAAAGCTCGATTACATAAAGAGCCTCGGTGTTGACGCTATCTGGTTCTCTCCGCTCTACAAGTCTCCTCAGGAGGATATGGGTTATGATATAGCCGACTACAAGGATATCGCTGAGGAGTATGGCACGCTCGACGAGTTCAAAGAGCTGCTCGAAGCTATTCATGCAAGAGGCATGAAGGTTATAATGGATCTCGTTATAAACCATACCTCAAATCAGCATAAGTGGTTCCTTGAGAGCATGAAGAGCAAGGATAACCCTTATCACGACTATTATTTCTGGCGCGACGGCAAAAAGGGCGGCAAGAAGCCCCCGAATAACTGGCTTTCGACTTTCTCAGGTCCCGCATGGAAATATAACGAAGATCTCAATCAGTATTATCTCCATCTCTTTGCCGAGGGTCAGCCCGATCTCAATATGGATAACCCCAAGGTTCGCGAAGAGATAAAAGATATCATGCGCTTCTGGCTCGACATGGGCGTTGACGGCTTCAGAGAGGATGTTATCACGTTTATATCCAAAGCCGAAGGTCTGCCGAACGGATTTCCGCTGCCTGTTGCTACGGGTATTGAGCATTACAAGAGCGGGCCGCATCTTCAGGAATATCTCGGTGAGTTCAGAAAGGTGCTCGATGAATATGACTGCATGACAGTCGGCGAAGCGCCCATGATGACTCCCAAGACCGCGATGAAATTCATCGAGGAAAACAAGGATCAGAAGCTCAATATGATGTTCCACTTCCAGCATATGGAGGCGGACTGCCTGTTCTACAGCTGGATAAGAGCGCCGTTCAGCCTCAGAAAGCTCAAGAATGTTTATAACAACTGGCAGACAAAGCTCTACGGTAAGGCATGGAATACACTCTATATCGAGAACCACGATCAGCCGCGTATCATAAACAGATATGGCAGCCTCAAATACAGAGTCGAGAGCGGCAAGATGCTCGCGACGATGTATATCTGCCAAAGCGGCACTCCGTTCATATATCAGGGTCAGGAGATCGGTATGGTCAATATCGGTCTGCCGGAGATTGAGATGTATGAGGATGTCTCGACCCAGAACGCCTATCACACCATGCGCCATCTCGGCTTCACGCACAACATGGTCATGAAAGTCGCAAAGTATGCGTCGCGTGACAATGCGAGAACGCCCGTCCAGTGGAGCGCAGAGAAAAATGCCGGCTTCACCACTGCCGATAAGCCTTGGTTCTATATCAACGATAACTACAAAGAGATAAATGTTGAGGCGGCAGAGAAGGACGAGAACTCTATTCTCAATTATTACAGAAAGCTTCTCAAACTCCGTAAGGAGAATCCCATTATCATCTACGGCGATTTCAAGATGTACAACAAGCTCAGCAGAAAGCTTTTCGTCTACGAGCGCAGCTATGAGGGACAGAGAATGCTTGTTATCAACTCGTTCTCCGAGAAGCCCGTGAAGTTCAAAGCTCCCGCAGATTTCGATATCACGAAGTCGGAGCTGCTTATCTCAAACTATGACTGCAAAGATAAGTCGAATGCTTTCACGCTTCGCCCCTATGAGTCGAGAGCCTATCTCATAAAGTAATTTAAAAAGTCCGCTGTCTGAAATATGACAGCGGACTTTCGCTTTTGATTTATTCAATTTTCTTTGGCTCTTACGCGCAGTGGAATTTCCATCTTGTCGGCGAGTGCCTGACATTCTGCTATCTCTTCCGGGCTGATAACATCGACTACCGAGAACTTGACCGTCTTGATGTATTTCTTGCATTCTTCGGCAAATCTCAGAATCTCCTTAAAAGAGTCGATGCCAAATTTCGGTCTCGATATCTCGTTGTAGCGCTCTGCGTTCGGGGCGTTGAGGCTTATTGAGACAGTGTCGGTGAATTCGGCGATTGCGGGGACGGTGTCTTTTTTGTTGATAAGATTTCCCAGTCCGTTTGTGTTGATGCGTATCTTTATGTCAGGATATTTGCTCTTGAGGAGCCTGCCCGCAATAACAAGATTGTCAAAAGCGCAAAGCGGCTCGCCGTATCCGCAGAATGTGACCTCGGGAAAATCGGAAAAGTCGAACTCTTCGATAGCCTTTGCGATTTCTTCAGCAGTGGGATCTGACTTGTGCCAAAGGGTGTGTGCCGAACCGAGTCCGTCTCCGTTTGAACGGATACAGAAAGTGCATCTGCAGGGACAGCGGTTGGTTATGTTGAGATAAACCTTGCCTCTGTAAGTATAAACTATGTCAGCCAAAATGAAAGCCTCCTTATTTGAGAACCTTTTTCTTGAATCCGGCAGCGTCGAGTGCGAGACCGAAGATTACATATATAGCGGCGTTTGCGGCGACCTGGATAACATTGGGTATGACCGCCGCGAATGCGCCCCATGCGCCGAAAAGTATTCTGTCGGCGAGATAGTAGCCGACGCAGGTGACTATAAGCGCGGGGATAAGTGCGATGAGATTGCGCGCGTTGATTATCTTATCTTTCTTTGAAGTGAACGGCAAAACGATGAGCGACTTTATTATCACCGTTGCAATGACCCATATAGGCGCGGTCAGCGCGTCGGCGAGTCCTGCACCGACTGCGGCGGCTGCTATCGCGTAGGGCAGGGGCAGGAGAGATGCCGCGAGGAAAATGAACGAGTCTCCGAGGTGTATATATCCGTTGCCGGTCGGAATGCGAAGAACATATGCGGTAACGACGGTTATTATAGCCGCGAAAAGTGCTGCCATAACGACATAGATAAGTTGCTTGTTTGCTTTTTTCTTTGCCATGGTTTAGCCCTCCCGGGTTTGATATTACCATTGATACTAACACCATAAAAGCTTTTTTAATTTGCCGAACGGAAATACGACAATAAAAAATCAGAAAATCGTCATAAAGCCTAAAATTTATATGAATACGGGGGATAAATCGAAAAAATTAGTACATGGTTCTGCATGCCGAGTTTATGGATTTTTTGTGAATTGTTGTGCTCGGGTGTTGAAAAGCTTGTATAACATATGGTATAATATCACGATGAAAAATAAGGCTTTGGCGGAAAGGAGAATGTCTCTTGAAAAGACGGCTGGCGGCGCTGATGCTCGTGCTTTGCCTGCTTGCTCTGGCTTTTACCGGGTGCAGCGGCACGAAGATGAAATCGCCCACGGGGCTTATGCGTCCTCCGCTTTCGGCGGGCGTTGACAGCGAACTTAAAAGTGCATTCCTTTCTGCCGCGACCGGCAAGGGAAAGGCGGCGTCCGCGTCCGAAATTTCTCTGATATCTCCGCTTTCTGGAGATCACCGCTCCGCCTTCGTGCTTCACGATATAGATAACGATGGGGTCAATGAGGCTCTTGTATTTTATAAGCTCGAAAGCGAACCGTCAAAAGAGCATATGAATGTGCTCGACAATGTCAACGGCAAGTGGGTCTCGGTAAATGACTTCTCGGGCACCGGCACGGGTGTCAACTTTGTCAGCTTCGTTCAGATGACGGAAACGGGATGCCCTGCGATACTTGTTTCCCAGAGTCTCTATGAAAACGACGCGAGCAAAATACTCTCGGTCTATGTCTGCACCGGAAACGAAGAAAAGCTTACGGTCAAGAATGTCTGCACCGAGGTATATTCTGTTATGGAGAACGTCGATGTTGACTCTGACGGTCTGCTTGACATATTCCTCATTCAGCAGGATTTGACAAACAACAATTCGCCGCGCTCGACCGCGAAGGTCTTCAAGATGAACGCCTCGGGCACTCTCGATGAGTTCGGCACCGCAAAACTTGACGGCGGAATCAGCAAATATTGCTCGATTCAGACGGACAAAGTCAGTCCCTCGTCACCGCTTAGAATATATGTTGATGCGATAAAGGGCGAAGACCAGGCGATAACCGAAGTGCTCTTTTGGAGCGCTTCGAGCAAATCGCTTGTGACCCCAATGTTCAGTCTTGATACGCAGTCAAATATGTTTACGGCGCGCTCTGAGCTGCTCGCTTCGCAGGATTATGACGGAGACGGAATAATAGAAATACCGAGCCAGCGCCCGCTGATGGGCAGCCGAAAATACGAATCTCCGAAGAATATGTACGAGCAGATGAATGTTACAAGCTGGATCGAAGTGCGTTCATCGAAGGACTTTGAATTTACTGAGACACTCGTCAACGCAAGCGATTCGTATATACTCGATTTTAAACCGCTTGAAAATATCATGGGCGAGTTCACAGTGTATTCCTACAGCAATACACGCACATGGATATTTAAAGAATACAGCGCAAAATACGAAACTGCCGGCGATGACCTTTTTGCCATAATCTGCACAACAAAAGACAGCGCGAACCAAAAGGGCGTGAAGTCGGAAAACTATCTTATAGAGAACGATGACGGAACGGTTGTTTATTTTGAATCCCGCGAAAAAGGAGCCAAGGCAGGAATAACCGTCAAATCAATAAAACCGTACATCAAGATATTCAAGGATAAGGAGTTGGCAGCAAAATGAAAAAAGTTCTCGTAGCCGAGGACGAGTCCTCAATCAGAGAGTTTGTGGTTATCAACCTCAAGAGAAACGGCTATGATGTTGTCGAAGCGGCGGACGGCGCTCAGGCTATTGAAAAATACAAAGCCTGCAACGGCGATATTGATGTTGCCATCCTTGATATAATGATGCCGTATGTTGACGGACTTGAGGTCTGCAAGCAGCTGCGCGCGATGAACGCGAACCTCGGCATAATAATGCTGACTGCAAAGACTCAGGAGATGGACAAAGTTTCAGGACTGCTCATAGGCGCAGATGACTATGTCACAAAGCCGTTTTCGCCTTCTGAACTCATGGCTCGCGTCGATGTGCTCTATCGCCGCGTAGAGATGAGCGCCGGGTTTGCGGACAGCTCCCACGCGAATGTTATAACCTCCGGCGAGTTTGAACTCAATATGAGGAACAGGACACTTACCAAGAACGGCATCCCGATAGAACTCACGCAGGTCGAGTTTCAGATAATGGAATACTTTTTCACAAACCAGGACGCGGCGCTTTCGAGAACGGATATTCTCGAAAAAGTCTGGGGTAGCGACTACTTCGGCGAAGAGAAGATAGTCGATGTCAACATACGCAGACTGAGAATGAAAGTTGAAGACAATCCGTCCGCACCCAAACATCTGCTGACGATGTGGGGCGTCGGATACAAATGGATAGCCTGAATTAATTAAAAAACACGAGAGGGGGCAGGCAAAGTGAAGAAAATCGGCGGCATAACAAAGCGATGGCTGAAAGATATATTCAGCGTCATTTTGGTGCTCGTGCTCTCCGTTTCGGTCGCGGCCTGCCTCTTTATAAGAACTTATTATTATACATCGATAAAAAATGTGCTCGAGACTAATTCGGGCGAACTTATAACCACTTTCTTTAACATTTACGGCGCAAACAGCGAAGACGGGTTTGCGATTGCCGGCAGAGAGTTTATCGAAAACTGCGGTATGCTCGATTTAATGGAGATATGGATAATCGATAACAGCGGAAATGTTCTTTTGTCCTCGAGCGGCTTTGAAGTCTCGCCTCAGCAGAATATGCCCGACTTTATCGAGGCGATGAATTCGGCTTCCGGTAAGGCGACCTGGGTCGGAAAGCTCAGCACCGGCGAAAAGATAATGGCAATGACCGAGTCAGTCATGAATACCGACGGCACGGCTGCGGGCGCTATAAGATATATTGTCTCACTCGAAGATGTCGATTCGCAAATAGGCTTCTCGTGCCTTATAATCGGACTGATAGCCGCGGTTATCATTGCCGTATCAACGATACTCGGACTTGTATTTACTCGGTCTATAGTAAGACCTCTGAGAAATATCGGCAACGTTGCGGGCAAGGTCGCGGACGGCGACCTCAGCGCCCGAATCGAAAACTACAAATACGATGATGAAATAGGTGAGCTCTGCGGCAAGATAAATAACATGATTGATGAGCTCAACGATGCCGACAGGCTTAAAAATGACTTCATCTCGACCATATCGCACGAACTCCGTACTCCGCTTACTTCCATAAAGGGTTGGGGCGAAACGCTTATGCAGGTCGGCGATACCGATCCTGCGCTGACAAAACGCGGCATGAGCGTTATAATCAGCGAGGCGTCGCGTCTTTCCGGCATGGTCGAAGAGCTGCTCGATTTCTCAAAGATTCAGAGCAACCGTATGAATCTCCAGCTCAAGAAGATAGATGTTCTCGCCGAACTTGATGAGACGGTGTTCACATTCAGAGAGCGCGCAATAAAAGAGGGCATAGAAATAATATACAACGCCCCCGAGCTGCCCGCGCCGATGGAGGCGGACGAAGACAGAATACGTCAGGTGTTCATCAATATTTTTGACAACGCCATCAAATATAACTATCACGGCGGCAGAGTAATAGTGCTCGCCCAGATAACCAGCCCTACTGTGCTTGAAATATCTATAAGTGATACGGGCAGGGGCATATCTCCGGAAAATCTTCCGCGAGTAAAAGAAAAGTTCTATAAAACGGACAATACTGTTGCGGGTTCGGGAATCGGACTTGCCGTAGCGGATGAAATAGTCAAACTCCACGGCGGAACGCTCAATATTGACAGTATTCTCAATGAGGGAACCACCGTAACGATAACGCTGCCGATAGAAGCGGTGACCTACACAGACGAAAAGGAAGTACACGATGAAGAAGCAAAAAACTCAAACTAAATACGGCTCCGTCGGCGGTCAGGCGCTGATGGAGGGCATAATGATGAACGGTCCCGAGGGCAAGGCAATGGCGCTTAGAATGCCCGACGGCAGTATCTCGGTCGAGAAAAAGACGTTCACTTCAATTAAAGATAAGAATAAATTCTTCGCTCTGCCGATGATCCGCGGCATAGTCAACTTTGTTGAAGCTCTCATTTTCGGCTACAAATGCCTCATGGAATCCGCCGAAAAGACCGGAATGGATCTCGGCGAGGAAGAGGAAAACATGTCAAAGCTCGATCGCTGGATAACCGATCACTTCGGTGAAAAAATGATGAATGTCATCGGCGCGATATCAATGGTGCTCGGCTTCGCGCTTGCGTTTGCGCTGTTTGTGTGGATGCCGTCGTTCCTGTTTGATTTGATAAATAAATGGACTGGCGAGCACATCTCAATGCTCCGCACCATATTTGAAGGCTTGCTCAGAATAATCATATTTGTTGTCTATATGGTGGCAGTCTCCAAAATGAAAGAGATAAAGCGCGTCTATATGTATCACGGCGCAGAACATAAGTCAATATTCTGCTACGAGAGCGGCGAAGAGATGACGGTCGAAAATGTCAGAAAACAGAGCCGTTTTCATCCGCGCTGCGGTACAAGCTTTATCTTTGTCATGATAATACTCAGTATTTTAGTCTCGTCTTTGGTGGCGTTGGCTTTTCCGGCTCTTACGCATATTCGCCCCGTGTGGATCTGTGTCAAAGTGCTCATAATGCCGATAGTTATGGGACTCGGCTATGAGTTCATCAGATACGCCGGCAGGCACGACAATCTTTTTGTCAAGATACTTTCGGCTCCCGGACTTTGGATGCAGCGCATAACCACTGCAGAGCCCGACGACAGCATGATAGAGGTCGGAATAGCGGCGATAAACGCAGTTGTTCCTCACCCGGAGGAGAAAAAAGAGAATATCGAAGAAGTCGGCGAGACCGAAAACATATCCGAAGAGAACGGCGAAGAAAACTGATATAAGCTTTCGTAAAACATTCTGAAAGGGGATATAAGCCATGACAGCTGAACAGGTACTCAGAACGGCGGCGGAGAAGCTCAGGGCAGCACAGATAGAAAATGCATCATTTGACGCATCTTGTCTTGTTGAAAATATCACTGGGCTTTCGCGCACAAAAATAATGCTCTGCGACGATGATATTGCCGATGAGCAGGCTGAACTTGTTGAGCGTGCGGTTTTACGCCGTATATCCGGCGAACCGCTTCAGTATATCCTCGGCGAATGGGACTTCTTCGGCAGAACGTTTGAAGTCGGCGAGGGCGTGCTCGTCCCGCGACCCGAGACGGAATTGCTTGTTGAGCTGGCGCTTGAGAAGCTTCGCAATGTCAGATATCCGGTGGTGTTCGATCTTTGCGCCGGAAGCGGATGTGTCGGGCTTACGATTGCCGCCGAGCGGCCGGATGCCCATGTGTGGCTTTTTGAAAAATACGACGAAGCTTTTCACTATCTCAAACGCAATATCAAAAAGCTCGGGCTTACAAACGTGCAGGCGGTTCAGCATGATATAACTCTCGGCTACGACGACAAAATCTCTGAAACACCCGATCTTATAGTTTCAAATCCGCCTTATCTCAGAACGGATGAACTCGGCGGACTTTCAACAGAAGTCATGCATGAGCCCGCCACCGCGCTTGACGGCGGGACGGACGGCATCGACTTCTACCGCATAATTGCTTCACGCTGGCTGCCGAATGTTAATAAACACGGCGGAATAATCTTTGAATGCGACCCGTCGCAGACGCTTGAAATTGCAGATATGCTCATGCCGTATGCGATGCGGGTAAAAATAGTAACGGACATATTCGGACTTCAGCGTGCGGTATATGCCGATACATTCTGAAGCGGAAAGGATTTTGACCAATGATACGCTCTCTTTTGAGAAACGGATTTTCAATAGACACGCTCATAGGGCTGTGTGCGAGTGCGTTTGTCGTATTTTGTACTTTGCCGATACATGAGTATGCCCATGCGCTTGTCGCAACAAAGCTCGGCGATGATACCCCGAGGCTCAGCGGGCGACTGACCCTCAATCCCTTGGCGCATATCGATATAATGGGCGCCGTGATGATATTGCTTGTCGGCTTCGGCTATGCAAAGGCCGTGCCCGTGAATCTGCGTAACTTCAAGAACCCGAAAGCGGGCATGGCGCTGACTGCCGCCGCAGGCCCGGCTTCAAATCTGATAATGTCCGTTATCTTTATTTTGCTGTCGAACATCTCGTTTGTTATTTATTGCAAGACAAACGATTCCATCGTCGCAAGGGTAGCGTTTCTGTTCTTCTTCTACGCCGCGATGATAAATATCAGCCTTGCGGTTTTCAACCTTATTCCGATTCCGCCGCTTGACGGCTCGCGTATAGTCGGGCTGCTTATACCCAATAAAATCTACTATCAGATAATGAAGTACGAGCGCTATATCATAATAGTGGTGTTTGTTCTGCTCGCTCTCGGCTGGCTCTCGACTCCGCTGTCGTGGCTTGCCGATAAAGTGCTCTACGGCATATCATGGCTCGTTTCAAAGCCGTTCGGCGAATACGGCGACATGTTCATGCAGATAGTTTTATCCGCAATGTGAGGTTTTTATGGAGACTCTTTCTTATAAAATTGAATCTTTTGAGGGTCCGATGGATCTCCTTCTGCATCTCATCAGCAAGCATAAGGTCAGGATCGAAGATGTGCCAATAATGGATCTCATCAATCAGTATCTTGATTATATGAAAAAACTTAAAGAAGAAAATCTCGAGGTCACGAGCGAATTCCTTGAAATGGCGGCGCGTTTGGTGTATATTAAGACTGTATCGCTTCTTCCCGTCCACGAGGAGGCGGACAGGCTCGCAGAAGAGCTCCGCGGTGAACTCACGGAGTACCGCGACTGCCAGCTTATGGCGGGCAAGCTTGCGGAGCAGGCGAACGGCTTCAACTTCTTTTCGCGCGAACCGCAGGAAATCGATGTCGATATGACATATACGAGGCTTCATGAGCCGTCCGAGCTTTACAAAGCTTATATGGCGGCAGTCGGAAAGGGCAAGCGCAAATTGCCGCCGCCTGTTGAGGCTTTTTCGGGAATAATCGCAAAAAAGATAGTTTCCGTCTCGTCGAGATTTTCTTACATACTCAGAAAGCTCGGCAGGAACAAAAAACAGAAATTCATATCTTTCTTTGAGCGTTCAACTTCGCGCTCGGAGATGGTCGCAACCTTTATGGCGATGCTCGCGCTCGTCAAGTCGAAAAAGGTTGAGATAAACGGTGACGGCGGCGATGCCGAAGTTACTTTGATAACGGACAGACGATGAGATTTTGAGGGGAGAATCAGCTTGACATTCAATCAGATGCGCGCCGCGGCGGAGGCTATACTTTTTGCGGCGGGCGAGCCGGTAGAAACGGCTAAAATAGCTCAGGCTCTCGATATCGAGATAGAGGATGCCGAAACTGTGCTGCGCTCCTGTGCCGAACAGCTCGACGAGCGTGAGAGCGGTGTATGCCTTTTGAAGCTCGGCGAAAGATATCAGCTTTGCACGCGGCAGGAATACGCAGAGAATATCAGAAGCGTGCTCGATATGAAGCGCAATGTTCCGCTTTCTTCGGCGGCGTTTGAGGTGCTTGCGGTTGTGGCCTATAATCAGCCCGTCACCAAGGCCTATGTCGAACAGGTGCGCGGAGTGGATTGCTCGGGAGTTATATCTACATTGTGCCAGAAAGGTCTTGTTGAAGAAAAGGGCAGACTTGATCTTCCCGGCAGACCGCTGCTTTACGGTACTACACCGGAGTTTCTCAAGTGCTTCTGCATCGAATCTCTCTCCGAATTGCCGGAGCTTCCGGAGCGCGAAGAGAAAGAGCAGGAGACGGAAAAGGAAGAGGAAGAGGCTAAGACCTTTGAGGTTCCTGCCGAAGAACCCGCACAGCCTGCTCAGGCGGAGCCCGAGGACGGCGAGGACTTCGATTTCGATGAATTTGATGTCGATGCAGGCGAGCTTGAAAATATGTATGAATAATCAGGAGGTGTTAGTTTGACAGCTCTTTACATAATATTGGGCATTGTCGCGCTTATAGTTATCCTGTTTTCGATAAAGGTCAGCGTGACTGCTGAATATGCCGATTCGTTTTCTCTCGATGTGCAGTGGCTTTTTATAAAGCTGCATATATTCCCGCAGACCGAGGAACAGAAAGCGAAGAGAGAGGCAAAAAAGGCAAAGAAAGAAGAAAAAAAGAAGAAAAAGAAAAAACCCGAGGAAGAAAAGAAAGAGGAGGACAAACCCTCCGAACCCAAGAAAAACATCTTCAAAGAGTTCTATGAGAACCAGGGCTTCGGCGCAACGGTCGAACTCATTCAGACCGCAGCGGCTCAGCTCGGTGGCTTTATGGGCAGCATATACAGAGCCTTTGTCATAGAAAATCTGAAGCTTCTTTTGAAAGTCAGCTCCGGAGACGATGCGGCTCAGAATGCCATAAAATACGGCAAAGTGTGTTCGGCGGTCTATCCTTCAATGGGCTTTATATGCTCAAATATGAAGGTCAAAAAATATGAGGTTAATGTTGTTCCCGACTTCATCTCGCAGGAGAATAAAGCTCAGTTTGCGCTCGCGCTCTCCGTCAGACCTATAAAGCTTACGAATGCGGTAGTTGTTCTTGCGTTCAGGCTTTTGTTCAAGGTGCTTTTGAAGCTGCTCAAGGGCAGTAAAAAGAAAAATAAATCTGTTTGAAATCCCAATGAAAGGCGGACTTTAAAATGAAAGAACAGTCAGCATCCGGAATTCTCGGAACTTCAATCGAAAAGATAAAGGATCTTGTTGATGTCAGCACGATCATCGGCGATCCCATGGATCTGGGCGACGGCATAAAGATCATTCCCGTCTCTAAGGTCTCCTATGGCTTTGCGTCGGGCGGCTCGGACTTCCCGTCGAAGTCAAACGCCGAGCTCTTCGGCGGCGGCGGCGGAGCAGGCATCACCATCACTCCTATCGCATTCATCGTTGTCAACAACGGCGAGGTCAGCATCAAACATATCTCGACCGAGGAAGGCTCTATCGAGAGAACCATCGGCATGATTCCCGATGTTGTCAACAGTGTCACAGATGTTGTCAACAAGTTCGTTGACGGCAAGGGCAAGAAGACCGAGGAGAACCTCGAAGGATTATATTGATTTTTTTCCTGCACACCGCATATTCATTATCAGTAACGGATGATGAATGGCGGTGTGTTTGGTGAATTTAAGACCGGTTGCTTTTGTGACTGCTGTTTTTACGGTGGTCTGTTTTGTATTGTCCGGGCTGACGGTATTTGCCCAGCCGGATGTTTCGGCTTCGTGCGCGGCTCTTATGGTCGCCGAGACGGGCGAGCTTATCTACGGCAAGAATGAGCATGACAGGCGCTCCATGGCGAGCACAACGAAGATAATGACCTCGCTTCTCGCAATAGAAGCGCTGACCCCGCAGAGGAAGATAACTGTCAGCGCTGATATGCTAAACGTCGAGGGCACTTCGATGGGGCTTCTTCCGGGAGACACAGTTACCCTTGAGGGGCTTGTTTACGGAATGCTTTTGCAGTCCGGTAACGATGCCGCGAATGTTACTGCAATAACGCTCGGTGGCAATGTTGAAAATTTCGTTTCAATGATGAACAAGCGCGCCGGGGAAATCGGCATGAATGATACGCATTTTGAGACTCCATCTGGGCTTGATTCAAAAGAACACTATTCGACGGCATATGATATGGCTCTGCTCGGATGCACCGCTATCAAAAATCCGGAATTTGCCGCTGTTTGCTCGCAAAAAAGTGCCGTTGTGTGCTACGGCAATCCGCCGTATCGCCGCACGCTCACTAACCACAACCGTCTATTGCGTATATACGATGACGCAGTCGGAATAAAAACCGGTTTTACAAAAAAGAGCGGACGGTGCCTTGTTTCTGCGGCGCGGCGTGACGGAGTTACGCTTGTTGCTGTGACGCTCAATGCGCCCGACGACTGGAACGACCATTCAAAAATGCTTGAATATGGCTTTTCGGTTGTTGAGCGGCATGAAGCGGGTACGGATATGTCCGCAGTTTTATTAAAAATCGCGGGCGGGGAAAGCGAAAGCGTGCCGCTGAAGCTATCAAGGCCGCTCCAGTATATCTCGCGAAAAGGCGAATCGGTGCGGACAGAGCAGAAAATAAGCCTGAAAAAGTTTGAATATGCACCGATAGAAGAAAATACGGTGGTTGGCTCGGTCGAACTTATAATAGACGGCAATGTAGTTGACCGGGCGGAAATTCTGACGACGGGCGGGGTTCAGATACGAAAGATTGTTCCCAAAGAACCCCAAAGAGAAAAAAGCCGAATAAAAAAGTTTATTGAAAAAATAAAGAACATTCTCAGAAATTGGATGTGAATCATTTGTCAGATGACAGAATAAGACTTCAGAAATATATGTCCGAATGCGGCGTTGCGTCGCGCAGAAAATCGGAGGAGATTATTGCAAAAGGTGCTGTTAAAGTCAACGGCACTGTTGCAAAGATAGGCGACTCTGTAGATCCAAAGCGCGATATAATAACGCTCAACGGCAAAAAAATAGAAAATAAAACGGTTGCAAAATATATTATGCTTCACAAGCCTCGCGGCTTTGTCACAACTATGAGCGATGAGCTTGGACGCAGATGTGTGGCGTCGCTTGTCGAAGATGTAGGCGAGAGAGTTTATCCGATAGGCAGGCTCGACAGGAACTCCGAGGGCTTGCTTTTGCTGACTAATGACGGAGAATTTGCAAACGCCGTGATGCACCCGTCAAAGCATGTTGCGAAAGTCTACAGAGTTACCATAAGACCGGACATATCCGACGAGCAGATAGCCGCCATGAGCGACGGAATGATGATTGACGGCAGAATGACCGCTCCGGCGCAGGTGACGGTGCTCGAAAAGCGCGACGACAGAGCGGTTATAGAAATAGTGCTTTTCGAGGGCAGAAACAGGCAGATAAGAAGAATGTGCGAGGAGCTCGGAATCGAGGTCGCACGCCTCAAGAGAACCGCGATAGCCGGGGTCAAGCTCGGCATGCTTCCCCAGGGAAAGTGGCGCGAGCTGACCCCGCAGGAGGTTTCGCATATACTCTCGGCTGCCGGCGCAAAGGCGAACAAAAAGGAGAAAAGAAGATAAAATGCTTGAATTCAAGCCGTTTGATATAGATGACAAAACTCACGGATACCGCGCAGAGGAAAACGGGGAGAATATCGGCGAATGCATATTCTCGCTCGGCGGAATCTATGCTGAAATCCTGAGTGTGAAAACCCGTGGCGGGGACAGGCTCGTTGCAGAGGGACTTGTGCGTAGCGCTCTGAATTTTGCCGCCAACCGCAGCGCTTATATGGCGCGGGCGGATGTAGGCAGAGTTGAAAAAGAGCCGTTTGTAACTCTCGGTTTTGAAGAAAAAAACGGCTTTTATGAGTCCGATATACCGTCAGCTCTTACGGGAAGCTGCGGTCACTGCGTCAAATAACCCTTTTTATGCGCTTCACATATTGACAAATGTATGCTTAAACTGATAAAATAAAATGATTTAAAAGACCGACGAAAAGGAGTCCTTCCGATGATAAAAAGCATGACCGGATACGGACGGGCAACAGGCTCGTTCGACGGAATGGATATAACTCTTGAGCTCAAGAGCGTAAATCACAGATACTTTGAATTTTCATCGCGTGTACCCAGAAATTTCGGCTTCCTTGATGAAAAGCTCAAGAGCTTTTTCCAGGGAAAAATATCAAGAGGCAAGGTCGAGTGTTATGTCCAGATAGACACGGCGGGCGAGGAATCGGCTGTCGTCAAGCTCAACAGTGCGCTCGCAAAAGGTTATCTTGCGGCTTACAAAGAACTTTCCGAGATCTGCGGGATCGAGAATGATATAAAAGTGTCTGATCTTGCGAGAGTGAATGATATCTTCACTGTCTCGAAAGAGCCAGAAGATGAAGAAAAGATTTGCACCGATGTTCTCAGCGTTGCGGCAGAAGCACTCGAAAGATTCATCGCCATGCGTGCTGTCGAGGGCGGAAAGCTCAAGGATGATGTCACTTCGCGCCTTGATTTCATAATCGACAAGGTCGCGTTTATCGAAGAGCGTTCTCCGCAGACCGTAAAAGAATATAACGAAAAGCTCCTCACGAGAATGCGCGAGGTTCTCGGCGATGTCCATGTGGACGAGCAGCGTCTGCTGACCGAGGCGGCGATATATGCCGACAAGGTCGCTGTGGCGGAGGAAACGGTTCGTCTGCGCAGTCATATTGATCAGTTTAAAAAGCTCTTTGAAGAGGATGGCGGCGCCATCGGCAGAAAGATGGATTTCCTCGTTCAGGAGATAAACAGAGAGATAAACACTATCGGTTCAAAGGCTCAGGATATCGAGATAGCGCGCTGCGTTGTCGATGTCAAGGCTGAGATCGAGAAGATCAGAGAACAGATACAGAATATCGAATAACTGCGGAGGTATTATCATAATGAAGCTGATAAACATTGGCTTTGGCAATATGGTCAACGCTAATCGTCTTGTGGCTATAGTCAGCCCCGAATCAGCCCCGATAAAGAGGATAATTCAGGACTGCAAGGAGAGGGGAACACTTATCGATGCGACCCACGGCAGACGCACACGCGCTGTCATAATAACCGACAGCGACCATGTTATTCTTACTTATCTGCAGAGCGAGACAGTAGCAAACCGCCTCAACAATGACGGCGATGAGCTTGATATTGAGGAGGAAGAAAGCGATGAATAATAACAACAACGGTCTTCTGGTCATCCTTTCCGGTCCGTCGGGCTCCGGCAAGGATACCATTCTGACCGAGCTTACCAAGCGCGACATGAATATCAAAGTCTCCACTTCCATGACGACGCGCAAAAAGCGCGAGTGGGAGGTTGACGGGATACATTATTATTTCGTTGACAAGGATTATTTCATGCGCAAGATAGATGAGGGACAGGTTCTTGAATATGCGCAGTACGGCATAAATTATTACGGAACTCCCAAAGCTCCCGTTGATGAACTTCTTGCCCAGGGCAGAACCGTGTTCCTCAAAATCGAGGTTCAGGGCGCGGAGAAAATCCGCAAGCTCTATCCCGAAGCCGTCAGCATATTCCTCATGCCCCCGTCGATGGCGGCCCTCGAAGAGAGACTTCGCTGCCGCGAGAGCGAGGACGAGGAAGATATCCAGCGCCGCCTTACCATCGCAGTTGACGAGATAAAGCGCGCCGTTGAATATGACTACATAGTCATCAACGACATAGTTTCATATGCCGTGAGTGATATATGCACTATTCTTGATGCGGAAAAGCAGAAAACTTTCCGCTGCAAAAACATTATAAGTGAGGTAATCAACAATGTTTAATCCTGATCTCAGAGGCGTTCTTAAAAATCACCTGAGCCGTTATTCTCTTGTTACGGCTACCGCAAAGAGAGCACGCGCTATCTCCGAAGATGCCGAGGAGAAGCAGATAATCCTGACCGAGAAGCCCGTTTCCATGGCTATCGATGAGATCCTCAGCGGCAAATATATCATTATCGAGCCGGAAGAGATCCGCAACATCTGACGCTTTTTCACGGAGTGTGACTCAAATGTACGCACAGGTCGCCGTCGAGAACGTCAACTGTACGTTCGATAAGGACTATGATTACAGCATACCGCAGCAGCTCGAGGGCAAAGCTCTCGTCGGCTGCCGCGTTGCCGTACCGTTCGGCGTCGGCAACAGAAAGCGCATAGGAATTATCACGCGGCTGACCGATTCGACTCAAGGAAAAAGAATAAAGTCTATCTCAGCGGTGCTCGATGAAGCGCCGCTTCTTAGTAATGAGATGATGTCGCTTGCCAGGTGGATATCCGAGCAGACTTTCTGCACCTACTATGAAGCGGTCAAAGCTATGCTGCCTGCCGGGATAAATCATAAAATAATACGCTCATTCTGCGCCGTTCCGGGTGTTGATGAGAGTATTGTCGCTTCGCTCGATTCCGATGAGAAACAGGTCTATGACTATCTGCTCTCGCGTTCGGGCTATGTCAAGCCCGAGAATTTTTTGAAAACTCTCGGCTTTGATGTTTCGTCGGATATACCGGAACGCCTTCTTAAAGCCGGACTTCTCGCCGCAAATGACGATGCGGTGCGCAACATCGGGGATAATAACATCCGCATGGTGCGCCTGTGCGAGGGCTCGGACGATGTATCGATGACAAAGAAGCAGAGCGAAGTTGTCAATGTTCTGAAGGATGTCGGCTCTGTGAGTGTTAAAGAGCTGTGCTATTTCACGGGCTATACGCCGTCAGTCATATCCGCGCTCGAAAAGAAAGGCGTTGTCGAATGCTTTGAGCGCGAAGAGCTTCGTAGCTTCGTGAGCAGATATGCCGTGCAAAGCGCATATGACAGCGGCGAGATTCATCTCACCGACGAACAGCAGAAAGCCTATGACGGTCTGCTCGAAGATTACAAAAGCGGTACTGGTAAGACAGCGCTTCTTTACGGCGTTACCGGAAGCGGCAAAACGTCAGTTTATTTGAAGCTTATAGATGCGGTTCTTGCAGATAATAAAACGGTTATAGTTATGGTGCCGGAAATATCGCTGACCCCGCAGACTCTCTCGGTGTTTCATTCGAGATACAATGACGGCGTTGCGGTTTTTCACAGCGCGCTGTCCGCCGGAGAAAGAGCTGATGAGTGGAAGCGCGTCAAGAACGGCGATGCAAAAATAGTTATAGGCACCCGTTCTGCGGTTTTTGCGCCGCTTGAAAATATCGGACTTATAATAATCGACGAAGAGCAGGAGCATACATATAAATCTGAGCAGACTCCGCGCTATAACGCCAAAAGCGTGGCAAGATACCGTGCCGCATGGCATAAAGGCTTGACTCTGCTCGCGTCCGCTACGCCGAGCGTCGAGTCTTTTGCTGCGGCGAAGAGCGGCAAGTATTCTCTCTATGAGCTGAAGAACAGATACGGCAAAGCAGTGCTTCCGCAGGTCATTACCGTTGATATGCGCAACGAACAGCAGACGGAAAACCGCGAGCTGAGCCGCGAGCTTATAGAAGAACTGAACAAAAATCGCACGGACGGCAAGCAGTCGATAGTGCTGATAAACCGTCGCGGATATAATACATTTGTCTCGTGCACTGCGTGCGGCGAGGTTGTGACCTGTCCGAACTGCAGTATTTCCATGACCTATCATGCGGCAAACGGCAGATTGATGTGCCATTACTGCGGATATTCCATGCGTTTTACGCAGGAGTGCCCGTCCTGCCATAAGCCCGCGCTGAGATATGCCGGATTCGGGACTCAGAGAATAGAAGACGAGCTTGAAAAGGCCGTGCCCGGAGCGCGTATCATGCGTATGGATACCGATACCGCTTCGTCGAGATTCGCTCACGAAGAGTGCCTGAATGCTTTCGCGAGAGGCGATTATGATATACTCGTCGGCACTCAGATGGTCGCAAAGGGCTTGAACTTTGAAAATGTTACGCTTGCGGCTGTCGTTTCGGTCGATCAGCAGCTTTATAACGACGATTTCAGAAGCCTTGAACGCACTTTTTCGCTGCTCACTCAGGTCGTCGGCCGCTCGGGACGCGGAGAGCATCCCGGAAAAGCTATTATTCAGACACTGACGCCCGAAAATGAGATAATAAGGCTTGCGGCAAAGCAGGACTACGATGCGTTCTATAATACAGAAATACGCATGAGACGCTTGATGATATATCCGCCGTTTTGCGATATATGCGTTGTCGGGTTTTCCGGCGCGGACGAAGTCAAAACCCGCGTTGCTTCTCAGCGCACGCTCGACAAAATAAAAGAACTGACAGCAGGGGAATATAAAAGTGAAAAGCTTATCGTTCTCGGACCTCTGCCTGCGCGAGTGCCGCGCGTCAATAAAAAATACAGATACAGACTCATAATAAAATGCAGAAACACCAAGGGATTCCGCAGTATGATATCGGAGATACTAAAAGATTTTTACGGCGACAGCAAATTTTCAGATGTCTCCGTCTATGCCGACATGAACCCCGAAATAACCGTATGATCGAAGGAGGACAATAAAATGGCGATGAGAAACATAGTTAAGCTCGGCGATCCGATGCTTAAAAAGCACAGCAGGACGGTCGAAAAGTTTGATGACCGTCTGGCTCAGCTCATTGACGATATGAAAGAGACAATGTATGCAAACGACGGCTGCGGTCTTGCTGCGGTGCAGGTCGGTATTCTCAAGAGGGTAGTTGTCCTCGACGTCGGCGACGGCTGCATTGAGCTTGTGAATCCCGAGATAATCTTCCGTGACGGCGAACAGCGCGAAGCCGAAGGTTGCCTTTCAATTCCCGGAGAGTACGGCACGACTATCCGCCCGGCAGTGGTGAAAGTCAAGGCGCAGGACAGAAACGGCAAGTGGCAGGTTCTAAAGGGCGAGGGACTCAAGGCGAGATGCTTCTGCCATGAGATAGATCATCTCGACGGAATACTGTTCACTCAGAGACTTGCAGACCCCATGGAGAATAAGGAGATTTTATGAGAATAGTATTTATGGGCACTCCGGATTTTTCCGTTCCGTGCCTTCAGGCACTTATAGACGACGGACACGATGTCTGCGCTGTGTTCACTCAGCCGGACAAGCCAAAAGGACGCCACGGCGTTCTGACTCCGCCGCCCGTCAAAGAGCTTGCACTCAAATATGATATCCCCGTATATCAGCCGAAAACACTGAAAACAGACGAAGCAAAAGAGCTTTTTAAGTCGCTCAATGCAGACCTTGCGATAGTCGTCGCCTACGGAAAGATACTTCCCGGCGAGTTTATCCATGCGCCGAAGTATGGCTGCATCAATATGCACGCCTCTCTGCTCCCGAAACTGCGCGGCGCGGCACCCATCCAGTGGTCTATAATCACCGGAGAAAAGCGCACCGGAGTCACATCCATGCAGATGGACGAGGGACTCGATACCGGAGATATGCTTATCTCAAAGAGCGTTGAAATAGGCGAAAACGAGACCGCCGAAGAACTCCATGACAGACTGTCATCACTCGGCTCGGAAGTTATGCGCGAGACTATATCTGCGCTTCAGGCGGGCGATCTCCATCCTGTAAAGCAGGATAACGAAAAGAGCACATATGCTCCTATACTTACCAAGGAGCTTTCAAAAATAGATTGGAATGATACCGCACAGCATATACATGATAAGATAAGAGGACTGTATTCATGGCCGGGTGCGTCGGGCGAACTCGACGGCAAGGTCATAAAGATATATTTGTCGCGCCTTGCGGGTGCGTGCAGCGGAAAGCCGGGAGAGATAATTGAAAGCGGCAAACGCCTTGTTGTTTCCTGCGGAGACGGCAACGCCGTTGAGATACTCGTTCTTCAGGCTCCCGGAAAACGGGCAATGCCGGCTCAGGATTTCCTGCGCGGCAATCCGATTGAAAAGGGCGCATTCTTTGAATGACCGTTAGGAGGTTCGGCTTATGGGCTGGATGTATTACTATGATTACTATTTTCTGATTCTCGTTGTCCCGGCGATGCTTATTGCGCTGTGGGCGCAGATAAAAGTAAAGACCACTTTCGCTTCGCAGTCAAAAAGACTCAGCTCGCGCGGCCTTACCGGCGCGCAGGCGGCGATGCAGGTGCTCAAATATTACGGAATAAACGATGTTCGCATAGAGCGCGTAGCGGGCGACTTAACGGATCACTATGACCCGAGGACGAATGTTATGAGACTTTCGGATAAAGTCTATAACAACACTTCTATAGCCGCCATAGGCGTTGCCTGCCACGAGGCAGGGCACGCCGCGCAGCACGCAGAGGGCTATATGCCGATAAAAATCAGAAACGCGATTATCCCTGTCTGTAATATCGGTTCAACTATAGGTCTGCCGCTTGCAATATTGGGATATATTCTCAGCTTTGAGCCGCTTATCACATTCGGACTGCTGCTCTATGCACTTATCGCGGTGTTTCAGCTTGTCACTCTGCCGGTAGAGTTCAATGCAAGTCGCAGAGCGTTGAAAGTTATTGAAGAAACCGGTGTCCTGGACGATGACGAGCGCGCAGGCGCAAGGAAAGTGCTTTCTGCGGCGGCGATGACATATGTTGCGTCGCTTCTCGTGGCGCTTGCAAATCTGCTGAGGTTTGTTATACGCTTCAGCGGCAGAAATCGAAGAAATTGAACGGAGTGTATCGTTAATGAGTAAGAGCGCACGCCAAAGCGCGTTTGAAATACTTTATAAAGTCGAGCGCAGCGGGGCGTATTCTAATCTTGCTCTCGATGCACAGCTCTCGTCGAAAGACGGGGCCGACGGCGAGTCAGCTCTTTTGACGGCACTCGTATACGGCGTGCTCGAAAGGCTTATAACGCTTGATTATAACATCTCGCTTTATTTGCGTCAGCCGCTGAAAAAGCTCAAGCCGGAGGTACTCATTGCGCTGCGCATCGGCACTTATCAGCTGCTGTTTATGGACAGGATTCCTGAGAGCGCGGCAGTCAACGAGAGCGTGAAGCTCGTCAAAAACAACCGCGCGCAGTTTGCGGCTGGACTTGTGAATGCAGTGCTCAGAAAGGTGGCTTCAAACGGATTGCAGCTGCCCGATGAATCGGACAGACTCAAATTTATGAGCGTCAAATATTCCGTTCCGGAGCAGACTGTCAAGCTTTTTGCGGATGCTTATTCCGACAAGACCGCCTGCGAAATATTTGAAGCAATGTCTGAGCGCGCGAAGATATTTGTCCGTGTGAATACGCAGAAATGCACAGCGGACGAGCTTATAGAGATATTAGCCCGGCAGGGTGTTGAGGGTAAGAAAATCGACGGCTTCCCGGATGCGCTTGAATTGGTGAACGGCGGCGCGGTTGAGCATCTTGATGCATATAAAAAAGGGCTTTTCCATGTGCAGGATCTTTCGTCGCAGCTTTGCTGCATGGCGCTCGACCCGCAGCCGGGAGATACCGTATACGATATGTGCGCAGCACCCGGAGGCAAAAGCTTTACACTTGCCGAACTGACAAATTGTAAAGGTAAAATACTTGCCATGGATGTTTATCCATCGAGGCTCGCTCTTATAGAAAACGGAGCGGAAAGACTCGGGCTCGATAACATCGCGGTTATACCTAACGATGCCGCAAAAGTTAATCCGGCTTTGAAGAAAGCGGACAGGGTCTTGTGCGACGCACCTTGTTCGGGACTCGGAATACTCCGCCGCAAGCCCGAGATACGCTATAAAACCCTTGAAGATATTGACAAATTACCCGTTTTGCAGTATGATATCCTGTGTTCATCCTCTGAATATGTCAAGGTTGGCGGTCGGCTAGTCTATTCTACCTGCTCGCTGAATCCGGCAGAGAATTCTGAGATTTGCAGCAAGTTTCTCAGCGAACATAAAAATTTTGAGGCTGTTAAGCTTTTTCCTGACATAAAAAGGGTAGACGGCAACGAAAATTACTTGACTTTGATGCCTCAGATACATGGAACGGACGGCTTCTTTATCGCCGCATTTACCAGAACGGAGTGAGCCTTTTGAATACGACTGATGTAAAGTCAATGAACTTTACCGAGCTTTCTGCGGCTCTTTCCGAGATGGGACTTCCGTCATACAGAGCGAAGCAGATTTATTCATGGATCCATCAGAAATGCGCTCTCGATTACGATGAGATGACCAATCTTCCGCTGTCTCTGCGCGAGAAGCTGAAAGAAAAATTGCCGCTCAAAAAATGCACTATCGAACGCAAGCAGGTATCCGCAGAGGACGGAACGGTCAAATACCTTTTCGGATTCGGCGGCAATGAATATGCCGAAAGCGTTTTGATGAAATACAAGTACGGATATACTATCTGCGTCTCAACTCAGATAGGCTGCAAAATGGGCTGCTCGTTCTGCGCGTCCACTTTGGGTGGTTATGTCAGAAGTCTGCTTCCGTCGGAAATCCTCGGTCAGATATATACCGCTCAGCGCGACGAGAATATCCGAATCTCCCATATTGTCCTCATGGGCATGGGCGAACCGCTTGATAATTTTGATAATGTTATGCGTTTTCTTGAGCTTGTGACCTGTGAAGACGGGCTCAACATAAGCATGAGAAATATATCGCTTTCCACCTGCGGAATAGTTCCCGGGATATACAAACTGCTTGAAAAAAAGCTTCAGCTCACGCTTTCGATATCACTTCACGCGCCGTATAACGAGCTCAGATCAAAGATAATGCCGATCAACCGTCGGTATTCGCTCGACGAGCTGATGCCGGCGTGCCGTGAATATGCAAAGGTAACTTCGAGAAGAATATCGTTTGAATATGCAATGCTCGGCGGAGTCAATGACAGCGACGAGTGCGCTCAGAAGCTTGCGGCGCTCTTGAAAGGTATGCTGTGCCATGTCAATCTCATACCTGTCAACGAGGTTGCCGAGAGTCCTTATAAACCGTCAACGCCGGAGCGCATTGAACGATTTATAAGCATACTCGAAAAGAAATCGATAAATGTTACGGTAAGGCGGAAGCTCGGCTCGGATATAGATGCTTCGTGCGGTCAGCTTCGGCTTCGTAAAATAAAAGAGCAGTAAGCTCAATTCGGAATTTTCTCAATTTCCGGGGGAAGATATGAAAATTGTTGCAAAGACAGACCAGGGAAAAGTCAGAAAAGACAATCAGGATTCGTTCGCTGCGGGAGAGCTTCCCGGCGGCGTAGTTTGGGCTGTTGTCTGCGACGGCATGGGTGGCGCGGCAGGCGGAAGTGTTGCCAGCCAGACTGCCGTTAAGATGATAAGCGAAAAAATCGCCTCCGGCTACCAGCACGGAATGAGCGACAGATCAATAAAAAATCTGCTGACTTCGGTCGTCGAGAATGCCAATTCTTCTATTTATGAGATGTCATGCTCGGTAGAAAGCCTCAACGGCATGGGCACGACGGTCGTCGCCGCCATGATAAGAGACAGAGAGCTTTATCTCGTTCATGCCGGAGACAGCAGAGCTTACCGCATTTCGCAGGAGGGTATAACCCAGCTCACGAGAGATCATTCGGTTGTTCAGGATATGGTTGAACACGGCGAGTTGACTCAGGAACAGGCTAAGGATCACCCTCGAAAGAATATAATCACAAGAGCGCTCGGAGTGAGCGCGGACATAGAGACGGATTATTATCAGGATACTCTTGATGAGGGAGACGTTATTATCATTTGCACTGACGGTCTGACTAATTATGTTGAGACCGATGATATATATAATGCCACCAGAGACAATCATTATTACGAGTTTGCAGACAGGCTGATAAACCTTGCCAACGAGAACGGCGGCGGGGACAATATCACTGTTGTTGCAATGGCGTTTTAGGTTTCTGTATCCCAACAGGAGTGTGAGATTTAATGGATAATTATGTCGGAAAAAGACTTGACGGAAGGTATGAACTTCAGGAAGTCATTGGCGTTGGTGGAATGGCGGTTGTCTATAAAGCCTACGACAATATCGACGACAGGACGGTTGCCGTCAAAATTCTAAAGGATGAGTTCCTTGCAAGCGAGGAGTTCCGCCGCAGATTCAAGAATGAGTCCAAGGCGATAGCTGTGCTTTCTCATCCGAACATAGTCAAGGTTTATGATGTCAGCTACGGTGACAAGCTCCAGTATATCGTTATGGAGTATGTTGAGGGCATCACGCTCAAGGAGTATATTGAGCAGCAGGGCGTTATATCGTGGAAGGAGACCGTGCATTTTACAACGCAGATCCTCCGCGCGCTTCAGCACGCTCATGACAAGGGCATTGTTCACCGCGACATCAAGCCGCAGAACATAATGCTTCTTGAAAACGGTACTATCAAAGTTACCGATTTCGGCATCGCGAGATTCAGCAGAAGCGAAACGAGAACAATGACCGATACCGCGATCGGTTCGGTTCATTATATCAGCCCCGAGCAGGCTCGCGGAGATATAACCGACGACAAGTCTGATATCTATTCCGTCGGTGTCGTTATGTACGAAATGCTCACGGGTCAGCTGCCTTTCCAGTCGGATAATTCCGTCTCGGTCGCTATTATGCAGCTTCAGACAGACCCGGTAAAGCCGCGTGAGATAAACAGCTCCATTCCTGAGGGACTCGAGCAGATAACCATGCGCGCTATGCAGAAGAACCCGAAAGACAGATATCAGTCTGCCGCAGAGATGATTCTTGATCTTGAGGAGTTCAAGCGCAACCCATCGATAAAGTTTGATTACAGCTATTTTGTCGATAACGAGCCGACAAAGTTCGTTGACAAGACCGCACCGGTCACTGTACCCATGGCTAACTCCAGCGACACGCGTGTTATAGACAACCCGCAGCCGGCACCGGAAGAAACCAACAAGACTACAGAGAAAAACAAGATGATCCCGATTCTTTCCGGAATCGTTATCGGATTTGTCGCCGTTCTCGCGATAGTTCTTATTTGCCTGTATTCGTTTACGGATGTTTTCAACAGAAAGCTTACTGTGCCGAAGCTCATAAATAAAAACTATGCTGAGGAAATTCTCGGCAACGACGATTATAAGAACTTTGTTATCAAAGTCAACGAAGTCCAGAACAGCTTTTATGAGCCCGGTCAGGTTTATGCGCAGGATCCTGCGGCAGGCACAAAGGTTGATAAGTCCAACAATGTTATCACCGTTACCGTCGCGGTCAGCGAAGAAAAAGCATCTGTTCCGAATGTTCTCAAGTATCAGCTCAACGATGCTATAACAAAGCTCAAGAACGCGGGCTTTGAGGTCTATTCCGTTCCTCAGCAGAGCACGGAAAAGGCGGGCACTGTTCTTAGCACCTCGCCGGAATACGGCAGACAGGTGTCAAAGGGCTCGACAATAACGATTTATTATGCGAGCGAGCAGGAGCTTATCGAAGTTCCTAAGCTTATAGATGAAAATGTCGAGAACGCAAAGGCTATACTCGAGTCTCTCAACCTTGTTCTTGATGAGACAATAGATGAGAAGAACAGCGATAAGCCCAAGGGCACTATTATCGAGCAGAGCTATGCCGAGGGCGAGAAAGTGCCTGAGGGAACGAAGATAAGAGTTACCGTCAGCACAGGTGTTGCGGCTTCTTCCGAGGCGAATATAACCATAACGCTTCCCAAATATTCGAGCGGCACTTCCAAGTCCATAAAGGCTGCAAACAACAATAATGTCTTTATGGATCAAAGCGTTATTCTCGACGGAAGCGAGTATACCATAACCGTAAACGGCTCCGGCAGCAGCAACCACATCAAGGTCTATATTGACTCCGAGCTGTATTATGAGTGCAATGTTGACTTCACAAAGAGCCCTGCGGAGATATCAAATGTCAAGAGGCATGATGTTTCAGAGAGTTCGACAATTCCCAATGTTGTCGGCAGCAACGAGGCTTCGGCTATAAGCATTCTCAAGAGCCACGGCTTTACCTCCGTTGAAGTCAATTATATAAGCGTTGTTGATTCTTCGAAGAACGGAAAGGTTATTTCTCAGACCCCGAAGAACAGCTCCAAAGCATATCCTTTGAGCACAACAGTAACTATAACCGTCGGCAAGTTTGTCGGCTAAGGTCTTTGTTATGGCAGATGTCAAAAAAGGAATAATATTAAAAGGAATCGGTGGTCTCTACTTTGTGGAGACCGCCGATGCGGTATTTGAGTGCAAAGCCCGCGGGATATTCCGCAAAAGCGGACAGAAGCCGCTCGTCGGCGATGAGGTTGATATACTCATCGGCGAGGACGGGGCAAACAACACTATCGAAAAGATATATCCGCGCCGCAGCGAGCTGATGCGTCCGCCGGTTGCGAATCTTGACAGGCTGTTTATTCTTTCGTCCGTGCGCGACCCTAATCCGAGCACGCTGATAATTGACAAAATGACCGCGATAGCTTGCTGGAAGAATATAGAGCCGGTTATAGTAATCACAAAAGACGACCTCGGAGACACTTCCGAGCTCCGCAGCATATATGAAAAAGCCGGAATACCGTTTTTTTCGGTGTCGAGCCGCGACGGCAGGGGAGCCGACGAAGTGAAAGCTATGCTCAGCGGTCATATAAGCGCTTTTGCGGGCAATACCGGCGTCGGGAAGTCGTCGCTTCTTAATCTCATCGCTCCCGAACTTTCGCTGAAAACGGGCGAAATAAGTGACAAGCTCGGCAGAGGCAGACACACGACAAGAGCTGTTGAACTCTATAAGCTTTGTGGCGGATATGTTGCGGATACGCCCGGATTTTCTTCCCTGACCGGAGAGAACAGCGAGATGATACCTGTTGACGAACTTCCGTTTTGCTTCCCCGAGTTTGAAAAATATCTCGGGAAATGCAGATTCACTTCATGCAGGCACATTAATGACAAGGGCTGCGAAATAGTTGCCGCCGTTGAATCGGGCGAAATCAGCGAATCGCGCCACAACAGCTATATTGCTCTCTACAACGAAGCGAAAGATATAAAAGAATGGGAAAAGAAATAAAGTAACGCAAACGCCGCGCTTTGTATATAATGGACTGAAGGCGAGACTGTTATATGTAAGGGCGGTGGCGAGCGTGAGAAGATGCGGATGCGGTAGAGACGGGTCTGTATGTATCATAATAATTTCATTTGCGGCCGGGATAATCGCCGCAAAATTCTTCCCGTATTCGCTGTTCATTATTCTTATGCTCATCCTGCTTTTGCTTATCTGCACCGCCTCACGAAGCTTTTGGTGACGGAGGGTGAGAATGAGATGAAAGTGGTAGTAGTCAGAAGCCCTAAACTTTTTTCCGGAATACTCAGACTCATTTTCGGAATAAAGCGGCAGGAACAAACAACATAAAAAACGCCGGACGGCTGTGTACGCTGTCCGGCGTTTTGCTGTATATTTTTAGGGCTGAACGGTTATCGGCTTGTCTTCGCTCTCGTGCTCTATGGAAACAAAGTTGTTGCGCGGCGCATATGCCCAACGCATTTCAAACGCCTTAACTCCGTCGAGCGGTATGTAGAGCTGCTCTCTTTTGCCTCTGTAGACCTTTGCGGGAAGCTTGAGTTCGCCGCGGTCGGTCTGCGCCACGTCGCTGTCAAGCGTGAATTCCGCATTGTGACCGTAAACGTCAAGATACACCTTGCCGGGAGTCTTTCTGACCTCGCCGCCGATGAATCCGACGAGAACGGAAAGGGGAGCGAACCATATTCCGTCTTTAAATTCGCATGGGGTCGTGTACTGGCAGAGACCGAGATCCATGCCCTTGAACTTCATCCGCGTTGTGTTGTATATAGGTGCGAGCGCGGGCGGATCAATCGAATCAGTCTCTTTGTTTATCACACAGCGGTCGGCAATGCGTCCGTCGTTGAGATGAGCGGTCAGCGTTATCTTCGGTCCGTCAACCTCGACGACAACGACCATCGAGACCATCTCTTCCTGAGAATAGAAGGCGCTGTGCCAGACCTTCGGAACGGCGCGTGTTCCGGGCGGATTCAGATTCGAGTTGCCGAGCATATAGTGTACAGTTCCCTGCGACGGTTTGTCAAAAATTTCTTCGTTTCTGACGGGGAAGCTCCTCGAAAAATTGTGCTCATGACCCGAGAAGAGTATGTCAAGCTTCTCCATTCCCTCGCGCATGACGGGATATGCATCATAGTTCTGGCAGTCTGAGCCGGAATAGCATATCGGGAAATGATATGATCCTATTTTCCATTGCTTATCGCAGGCATCGAGGTCTTTTATAAGCCATTCGTTGACTTCTTCGGGACCGTTTATTCCGAGTATTGCAAAATGTACATTGCCGTAGTCAAAAGTGTAGTTCTCCGTTTTCCAGTTTTTGGGACCGTTATAGGCATATGAACCTTTGAACTGGTTGTCAAAGAACTCCGCAGGTTCGGCGTAATATCTGCCTACGGCGTTTTTATAGTCCTTGAATCCGCGGTTGTCGTGGTTGCCGAGAGTCATCATAAACGGGATGTGCTCGGATATTCCGACAAGTCCGCTGAACGCTCCGTTCCACTGAACCTCGTGCTGTCCGCAGTCGGTGTTGTCGCCGCCGGTCAGAATGAAGCGGGTGTCGGGGTTCTTTTCGAGCATCTCTTTGACAAATCCGTTGAAATGCGAATAGTCCGGGCAGTCAAACGGTTCGCCCTTCTGCTGATCCGATACGCAGAGGAATTTGAATTTCGTGAGATTCTCGGGCGCGGTTGAAAAATAGAATTCCTCGCTCCTGTGGTTGTCGCTGCCGCAGGTGTAGAGATATTTAGTGTCCGGCTTGAGCCCTGTGAGGTCTGCCCAGAACATATTGCTTATGTCGATGTCGCTCTTGAAAACTTCCGTCGCCGCATCGGCGCGCATAACTTCACTGCTGCCGTCCTCGCGATAGAGAACATAGCCCTCCTTGATATCTGTGCAGGTTCTCCAGGTGACGGTCATCGAGGTTGCGGCGTCGCCCTTTATGCTGAGCATTATGTGGTCGGGCTGTTCCGTTGAACCTCTTACGGGTTTAACTGCTTGACTCATTTTGATCTCCTTGTCTGAAAATATAATATGACGCTGTAGTATTTCGTACAGCGTCTTTTATTTAGTTGAAAGGTGTGCTTATCCTGTTATATCTGAAGTTTGTTACCTCACCGCGTTGACTGCACCTGTAGATGCTCATGACAAGCCCTATCGCGATATATATGCAGAGGTTTGATGAGCCGCCTGAGCTGAAAAACGGCAGCGTGATGCCGATGCAGGGGAGAAGCTTTAAACACATTCCGATGTTCATGATAGCCTGCGAGCCTATCATAACCGCAGTGCCGTAGCAGATGAGCGAACCCATATTTGTGTTGGCCTGTTTGCCGACAAATACTATCTTGACTATTATCAGTGCTATAAGCGCAAGAGCTACAAAAGCGCCGACAAATCCGAGCTCTTCGCCGATAACGGAGAATATCATATCACTGTCATTGACGGGGACTGAGTGCGACTGGGTATACGCACCTTTGAGAAACCCTCGTCCGAAAAATCTTCCGCTGCCGATGGCGTTGACGCTTTGCTGCTGCTGGAAGATATATTTCTTATAAAGCGCCGTGTCAAGCTTGCTCGGGGCATATACGGCAAGAATACGACCTTTCTGGAAGTCGCTGAAGAATGCGAACCAGAGCACGGGAACAGCCGCAAGTATGACGGCTCCTGCAGCCGCAAAATATCTTGCGGCAAGACCTGATGCAAACATCATGCCGATGAATATCGAGACGAATACGAGCGCAGAGCCAAGGTCGCCGGTCAGAATGACAAGCAATGCCGGAACTCCGCCGTGAACACAGAGAAGCAGAGCGTTCTTGAGTTTGTTTATATCCTCGCCGACATAGTCGAGATGAACGGCGAATGTTATTATAAACGCTATCTTGAAAAGCTCGGACGGCTGGAAGTTGATGACTTTGAAATCGAACCATGTTCTTGCATCTGGTCTGTCTGCTGTTCCGCTGCCGAACGGGAAAAGCAGAAGCATCATCAGCAGGCACACGCCGCCGATTATCATCCAGAAGCGGAGAACTATTTCATAGTCGATAAATGATATGACTATGCACATCGCCACACCGACAATCACTGCGAGCAGCATGACAAGCGCCGTACGGCTGATAAGGCTTCCGTCCTCAAGGCTGCTGTATGTGGCGCTGTAGACCATAAGAACGCCGAACAGCGATGTCAGAAGGCAGAGCGACATCAGCAGTTTGTCCGTAGTTTTTAATCCTCTTTTGATTGCCTGAAGTATGTTCATTGGCAGCTCCTTAGAAATTATACTGATATTATAAAGCGAAATTTAATCAAATTCAAGTAAAATACTTTTATATCTTTGATTTGTGTGATATAATTATTTGAATTTAATGCAAGGCAGCGGTATTTTTCAGATGAAGACGGTTTTTCATTCTTATTCTTCAAAACAGACCGAGGAGTTCGGCTCTCAGCTCGGCAAAAGCCTCAAAGCAGGGGATGTTGTCGCCCTGTTCGGTGATCTCGGCGCAGGCAAAACTGCGTTTACCAGGGGACTTGCGCATGGAATGGGCTTTGACGGCGAAGTCAGCAGCCCAACCTTTGCGCTTGTGCATGAGTATCCGGCGGATATACCGATTTATCATTTTGACATGTACAGGATTACTACCTGGGACGATCTTTATTCAACCGGATTTTTCGATTATCTCGATATGGGCGGCGTGCTCGTGATAGAGTGGAGCGAAAATATCGAGAACTGTCTGCCCGAAAATTCGATTAGAGTTTCGATATCCAAGAATGATAACGAGAATGAACGCATAATTACTTTGGAGAGGGGTGCCGAAATTGAAGATACTCGCGCTTGATTCATCCGCAAAAACAGCGAGCGCCGCGATAACCGACGGCGAGCAACTGATAAGCGAAGCATTTGTCAATGCCGGACTCACGCACAGTGAGACTCTTCTTCCTATGGTCGATTCCGTTCTCAGCCTCGCACGCCTCACAATGTCAGATATTGACGGCTGCGTTATAACCGATGGCCCCGGTTCGTTTACGGGTATAAGAATAGGCATCGCCGCCGTGAAGGGGCTTGCAATGCCCAATGAGACGAAGTGCTGCGGCGTGTCCACTCTCAAGGCTATGGCTTATAATCTGCGCTATGATAACTGCATCGCCTGCTGTGCAATGGATGCAAGATGCTCGCAGGTCTATTCGGCAATATTCCGCTGCTTTGACGGAAAAGTCGAGAGATTGACCGAAGATGACGCAATTCCCGCATCAAAACTTCCGGAAATACTTGAAAAATATGCAAATGAGCGTATAATTTGTGTCGGAGACGGAGCACATATCGCTTATCAGGCTGTTAAAGACAGTTTTAAGAGCGTTAGCCTCGCGCAGGACAGCAGGCGTTTTCAGCGTGCATACGGAGCCGCTTGCGCCGCCGTGTGCGAGAATATGGACTTCATTCCTCCGGCTCAACTTTTGCCCGTATATCTGAGACCTTCGCAGGCGGAGCGCGAACTCAGCCTGAAAAAGTCTCATAATCAATAAATCAAAAGGAGAAATTATCATGATAGCTCTTGCTGCTGACCATGCAGGATATCCTCTCAAGGAGGAAATCAAAAAACATCTTTTAGAGAGAGGCTTTGATGTCAAGGACTTCGGAACTGACAGCGACAAGTCCGTTGACTATGCTGTTTTTGCGAAGATAGCGGGCGAGGCAGTCGCGTCCGGCGAGTGCAGGCTCGGCATTTTCTGCTGCGGTACCGGCGTCGGCATCTCGATGGCGGCAAATAAGGTCAGAGGAGTCAGAGCTGCAAACTGTGCAGATACTTTCTCCGCGCGCATGACAAGACTCCATAACGACGCAAATGTCCTTTGCCTTGGCAGCAGAGTTATAGGCGCGGGTCTTGCGCTCGATATGGTCGATCTCTTCGTTGACACGCCTTTCAGCGGCGAGGAGAGACACCAGAGAAGAATCGATCAGGTCATGGCTATAGAGAACGAGAAGTTCTCAAAATAAAGAAGTCAGAAATTTACAAATTATATATATCTGGAGGAGTTCAAAAATGGCAAACATAACAATAACAAATCACCCGCTTATTCAGCATAAGCTGTCTATCCTCAGAGATAAGCACACCGCTTCCAAAGAGTTCCGTACTCTTGTCGGCGAGATTGCTATGCTCATGTGCTACGAGGCTACAAGAGACCTTCCTCTCAAGGATGTTGAGATCGAGACTCCCGTTTCGAAGATGACCACAAAGGCTCTTGCGGGCAAGAAGCTTGCTTTTGTCCCGATTCTCAGAGCCGGTCTCGGTATGGTTGACGGCGTTCTGACCCTTGTTCCTTCCGCCAGAGTCGGTCACATCGGTCTTTACCGCGATCCCGCAACCCTGCAGCCTGTTGAATATTATTGCAAGTTGCCCAGCGATATCGGCGAGCGCGATGTTATTGTTCTCGATCCCATGCTTGCCACCGGCGGCTCGGCTATCGATGCTATAACCCAGATCAAGAAGAGAAATCCCAAGTCGATAAAGTTTATGTGCATCATTGCAGCTCCCGAGGGACTTGAAGCTCTCAGCAAGGCTCATCCCGATGTTGATATCTTCGCCGCTGCAAAGGACGAGAAGCTCAACGATCACGGCTATATCGTTCCCGGTCTCGGCGACGCCGGCGACAGAATCTTCGGCACGAAATAATTGCACTTGCAATACCAGGACTATTATGTTATAATCATTTCAGTAAATTTTGGAGGTGTTATATCATGAAACACATCAAGACAATCAACGCTTCGAATCTTAAGGAGAGTGCTGCTAAGGGTGGCTGCGGCGAGTGCCAGGCTTCCTGCCAGTCAGCTTGCAAGACTTCCTGCACCGTTGCTAACCAGAAGTGCGAGAAGTAATCTGATTTGAACGTAAATTAGGGGCAGGCTTTGCGCCTGTCCCTAAAATTCTGTCTGAAACAATTTGCCGATAGTAACGCGGCTAAAAGGAGCGAAAGCGGGGAGACCCGGCGTATATGATACATAAATATTTTCTCAACGGCTACTATATAGTCATTGACACAAACAGCGGCGCCGTTCACATTGTGGACGAGCTTGCATACAGACTGCTTGATTTCTTTACGGAAAAGCTCAAGGGCGAATGTCCCGATGAGATTATCTCAACTCTTGTGAACGAGGGGTTTGATAAGCAGGATATCATCGACACTTATGCCGAACTCAAGGCTTTGTGTGATGACGATTCTCTTTTCTCCGAGGATACCTACAGACCCTTTGCAGATATGCTCACTGAGGCGCCGATAAAGTCTATGTGCCTCAACATATCGCACGACTGCAATCTCCGCTGTGAGTATTGCTTTGCCGCTCAAGGCGATTTCGGCCACGGCAGAAAGCTCATGCCTTTCGAGGTCGGCAAGGCTGCGATAGATTTCCTTATCAAACATTCTGCAAACAGACACAACCTCGAGCTTGATTTCTTCGGCGGCGAGCCGCTCATGAATCTCGATGTTGTGAAAAAAGTTGTCGAGTATGCAAGATCAATCGAGAAAGAGCACAATAAGAACTTCCGTTTCACAATGACTACAAACGGTATTCTGCTCGACGATGACAGTATTGATTTTATCAACCGCGAGATGTCGAATGTCGTTCTCTCGCTCGACGGCAGAAAAGAAGTCAACGACCGTCTGCGCCCGACTGTCAATAAAAAGGGCAGCTATGACATAATAGTTCCGAAGTATCAGAAGCTTGTCGCCGAGAGAGGGGACAAGGAATATTATGTCCGCGGTACGTTTACAAAATATAACCTTGACTTCACCGATGATGTTCTGCATCTCAACGAGCTTGGATTCGATCAGATTTCTGTCGAACCCGTTGTGACAGATCCCGAGCTGCCGTATGCGCTGACCGAAAGTGATCTTCCGGCCATAGCAGAGGAATATGAGAAGCTTTCAAAGATACTTATAGAGCGAAAGAAGAACGGTACGAGCTTCAACTTCTTCCATTTCATGATCGATCTTGATCAGGGACCGTGTGCTATCAAGAGACTTCGCGGGTGCAGCTGCGGCAACGAGTATGTTGCCGTCACTCCGGAGGGCGATATCTATCCCTGCCATCAGTTTGTGGGTATGGATGAGTGGAAGATGGGCAGCGTCCTTGACGATTCTATCGACCACAAGATGAAGAAGATGTTCTCGAAAGCGAACATCTATTCAAAAGAAGAGTGTGCCAACTGCTGGGCAAAGTTCTATTGCAGCGGCGGATGCAACGCTAATAACATGCAGTATAACAACACCATCTTCAAGCCGCACAAGCTCTCATGCGCTCTCGAACAGAAGAGACTTGAATGTGCGATAATGATAAAAGCCGCTCTTGCGGACGAATAAAAAATATAGCCCGGGATATAAATGTCCCGGGCATGTTTTATGTACGAAAAAAATCCCTCGGAAGTTTTTACTCCCGAGGGACAATTTTTTATTGCTTAGTGGCTACTCTTCTTTGCGGTGCTGTTGCTCATTGCGAGTCTCTGCTTGAAGGTCTTGAGGAAGTCCTTGACTGCCTTATCGATATTCTTGTCCTTCTTGTTGAGCTTGTACTCGTCGGAGCCTTCAAGCTCGTCAAGCTGCTTCTCAAAGTCCTCGCTGGCCTTTGTGGAGCGAATGGCGCTCTTCCAAGCGTAGTCACTGCCCGAATAGTACATGATGTGGTAGCCGTACTCGGACTCGACAATGCCGGTGTCGCCGACCTTTCTGCTGCTGTCGGTAGCCCAGTTGCGGAAGGACTCAACATAGTTGGCGCTTGAGGTGATGCCGCTTATAAGTCCGCCGTCAGCGGCGCTTCCGGTATCCTTGGACTTTTCTTTTGCGAGAGCTGCAAAGGAATCTTCGGTCTTAGCTCCGCTCTGCCACTCCTTGTAGATCTTGTCGGCGGAAGCCTTTGCGGCCTTCTTCTGCTCGTCGGTTGCCTCGGAGGACGAGCTTGCATTGTCGGTGAACGAGATGAGAATATGTCTTACGTTCGAGGCCATGGGAGCGTAGCTGCCCTTGTTGATATAGAGGATAACATATGAGCTCACGTTGCCGTCGCTGCCGACTTCAAAGAGCTTGACATCTCCTGCTTTTCTCGCGCTGTCAAACGCCCACTTTGCGGCGTCCTCGGAGACATAGGAGGTGATGGTTGACTTTGCGGCCTCGTTGAGGGCGGTTGCGGACTCCGCGTCATAGTTTTCGGTGGAGCTGTTCTTTTTCTTTGCCTGCTCAAGGAAAGCTTTTTCGCTGGTGCAGGCTTTGAGAGCGGCTTCAGCCTCAGCCTTGACCTTCGCCGCGGCGGCCTTCTGGCGGGCGGCAAGCTGCTCCGAGGTCTCGCCGTCCTTTGCGGTGAGAGTCTCTATTGCGAACGAAAGGGTTCTTGCATCAACTGCGTTATATGCGCTGTGATCCTTGTCGTAGACAGCCTTTATGTCGGCGGCGCTGTAAGAATCGGTGAGCTTCTTTGAGGTGTCGCTCTGGTATCTCGAAACGATATTTTGCATCTCGAGCTGCTTGCGCAGGAACTTCTCGTTTATACCCTTGCCGTAGCTCGCCTTGAGGTAGGCGTTGAGAGAGTATTTGTTCTCTGCGGCGGTGTTTCTGAGCTCCTCGACCTGATCGTCAATTGACTTCTGCTCGTCGTCTGTGAGCTTGTAGCCTGCCTTGATAGCTTCGGCATAGAGAATCTTGTAGGTCTGGAGGGCGGAGATGGTCTCATTCTTGAGATAATCGGAAAGAAGCATTTCTTTTCCGTCGGCATCGGTGCCGTAGTTCTGCTCATCCGGCGACTTTGTCGGGTCAATGCCGATGTTCATGCCGTACCTTGCGTACTGCTGAGCGTATGAGTAGATATTGTTGAGATACTGGCTGTAGTAATATGTAAACTCAACTTCCGAAACGCGGATATCGTCGCCCAAAGAGAACACGGTTGTATTCTTCTTGATAGCGGCCGTATCGTCGAGAACCTTCCAAACGATTCCGCCTGCAACTACGACGGCAAGAACGATAGCTACTACCATTTTGACTATCTTTGCCGCTGCCTTGCTCTTCTCGCTCTTCTTTTGACTCTTTTTCGCAGACTGAGCGAGGCGGGCCTTTCTGTCGTCACGGTATGACTCGGCAGAAGTCCGCTGAGTGTCTTTGTTTGCCATTCTTTTTCATCCTTTTCTTTGTTAAGGTTGGTTTGACCTGACGGTCTATAACATTCTTATTTTATACTATTTTATTAGTTTTGACAAGCCGAATTTGCAAGTTTTATAGTTAGTTCATAATCAAATCACAGCTCGCTGTTTAGAAATGCGTCTTTGAACCACACATTCCTGACTTCAAACTGCTTGCCGTTGAGATAGTTGAGCGACTGCGCATCGGTGACAAAGTCGAATTTCAGCTTGTATGAATACAGAAACTGCTTTTTATATCCGCTCTCCTTGTTCATGGAGTTGCGCCCGTATTTTCCGTCTCCGAGCAGGGGATGACCTATCGAAGCGAAGTGCGCTCTTATCTGATGCGTGCGCCCCGTCAGCAGCTCAACTTCAACGAGGCTCATATTTTTGTTTTCCGCGAGCACGCGGTATTTTGTCTTTATTTCTTTAGAACCGTCTGTCTGACGGGTGAATACTTTGACAAGATTCTTCTTTTCGTCTTTTGTCAGCCAGCCGTGCAAAGTCCCGTCTTTTTCCTTGAGAGTGCCGTGGACAACACAGAGATAGAATTTCTTTATTTCTCTGTCCTTGAGCTTCTGGTTCATGATTCTCAGGGCTTCCGCATTCTTTGCGGCCATGACTATTCCGCCTGTGTTGCGGTCGATTCTGTTTATGAGAGCCGGTGCAAAGGAGTTTTCGTCGGACGGATTGTATTCGTCCTTTTCGTAGAGATAGCGTTTTATTCTGGTCAGCAGTGTATCGTTGTATTCGCGCTCGTCGGGGTGCGAAAGAAGTCCGACTTTTTTGTCGAGCAGCATTATATTCTCGTCTTCGTAGATGACCGTGAGATTCGTCGAAGCGTGCATGAAATCGTATCTGTCGAACCGCTGCTCGAAAAATTCGTCGTTTATGTACATATCCACTTTGTCGCCCTCTTTAAGGCGCGTGGATATTTCGCACCGTTTGCCGTTGAGCTTTATGCGCTTGAGTCTGATGTATTTGTACATCAACGAATCCGGAAGATTCGGAACGGTCTTTTTTATGAATTTGTCAACGCGTTGATTGGCGTCGTTTTTCCCTATAGTAAAACTTTTCAATTGCCGTTCCTCCCGCCGGATGATTTTACGAATTTTATCGCGCTCATCGCCGCTTTTGCGCCCTCTCCGACGGCAACGCTTACCTGAAGCAGACCGCCCGTGCAGTCTCCGGCGGCGAAAAGCCCCGGCAGCCCCGTTGACATATCGGCGCCGACTTTTATCGAGTTTCCTTCAACCGGTGCGCCGACTTTCTTTGCAAGGTCGCTTGCGGCGGCGCTCCCGAGTGCGATAAACAGCCCGGAAACAGGCAGGCTCGAACCGTCTTTGAATTTAACTCCGCTGAGCCTGTTTTCACCGTAAAGTGAATCTATTGGATCGGTTATGATTTTTATATTGCCGAAGTCTCCGTTCGGTTCGACGCCGTTTGTGAGCAGAGTAACACTTTCTGCGACTCCCGAAAGATCGCCTATCTCGTGCAGTGCATATGCGCCGTTTCCGAGCACTGCAACATCTTTTCCGCGATAGAAAAACGCATCGCAGACTGCACAGTAGCTGACGCCTTTTCCCTCGAATTCTTTGATGCCGGGGATATTCACACTTTTTCTCGCCGAGCCGGTCGCGATTATAACGGCGGGGGAGACAAAGTTATCCTCCGAGCACGATACGGTGTAATCGCCGTTCCAACCGAGCGAAAAAACCTCTTCTCTGAATATATCCGCCCCCAGCTCCTTTGCCTGCTCAACGCCGCGTTTTACAAGCTCTGCACCGGAAATTGCTCCTGTGCCGAAATAATTCTCTATCTTTTCCGCTTTTTCCAGCGCTCCGCCGTCCTTGCCGATAACGGCGCAGGTGAGCCCTGCGCGCTTTACATAGAGCGCCGCCGACAGTCCTGCAGGACCGCTGCCGATGATAGCTATATCGTAGTGCCTGTTCATGTGTGCCTCCGATTAAAGTAACATATGATGATTATAGCCTATTTTTAATTTTATTAACAGCCTTGAAAGAAAAATTTTTTTATTAACACGTATTTTGTAAATATACAGAAGTTTTTATATTATTGAGCTTGTGCATATTCACTTTTCGTTGTATAATAAACTGATTAAAAATTTTTCGGAGGAGAACTGATTTGCCGCTTTCCAAAGACAGAAACATAATTGTTCCGCAGGAGGAGCTCGACAGACAGATGGAGTTCTGCAGACTTGTACATACAGTGCTTGAAACGCGCCTTGACTGGCGTAAGCCGCTCGCTTATGTCCACACTTTCGGCTGTCAGGGCAATGTTGCCGACAGTGAGAGACTCAAAGGCCTGCTTGAAAAAATGGGTTTCGGTTTCACCGAAGAGCCGGAAAATGCGGATATATCGCTGTTTAACACCTGCGCCGTCCGAGAGCACGCCGAAGACAGACTCTTCGGAAATGTTGGTGCACTCAAGAAAATAAAAGAGAAGAATCCCGACTTCAAAATAATCCTCTGCGGATGCATGATGCAGCAGGAGAGGATAGCCGAAAAGATTCAGAAGAGCTATCCGTTTGTCGATATAGTTTTCGGCACTCATGCCGCACATAAATTCCCGGAGCTGCTTTACCTTGCGCTGTCTACCGGCAAGCGTGTATTTGATATCGAAAATTCCGACGGCGTTATCGCGGAAGATTTGCCTCTGCACAGAGACAGCACTTTTAAAGCGTGGCTGCCGATAATGTACGGGTGCAATAATTTCTGCACTTACTGCATAGTTCCCTATGTCCGCGGACGCGAGCGCAGCCGCAGCAGCGATATTATAATCAGCGAGGCGCGCGAGCTTGTCAAGAGCGGATATAAAGAAATAACCTTGCTCGGGCAGAATGTCAATTCCTACGGAAACGACCGCGAGGGCGAGATGAATTTTGCATCTCTTCTGCGCGAGATAAATAATATCGACGGCGATTTCATCATACGCTTCATGACCTCGCACCCGAAGGACTGCACGCATGAGCTGCTTGACACCATGGCTCAGTGCGAAAAGATTGCAAAGCACCTGCATCTTCCCGTACAGTGCGGAAACGACAGGGTGCTAAAAGCAATGAATCGCGGATATACGGCTGAAAAGTATCTCTCCCTGCTCGAATATGCCCGCAGCGTCATGCCGGAGCTTTCGGTGACGAGCGATATAATTGTCGGCTTCCCCGGCGAGACTTACGAAGAGTTTCTTGACACTGTGAAACTTATTGAAAAAGCGCAGTACACGTCGCTTTATACTTTTATTTTCTCACCCCGCGAGGGCACCCGTGCCGCAAAGATGGACGACCCCGTTTCGAGAGAAGAAAAGGGCAAGTGGTTCTCAGAGCTTTGTGCCGCACAGGAGAAGATTGCGGCGGCGCGGACTTCTGCGATGGTCGGCAGGGAATACCGCGTTCTCTGCGAATCAAAAGCCAAGAAGGACGGTTATATATCGGGCAGAACGCAGGGGAATATAATAATTGAGTTTCCGGCGGACGAGTCGGTTATAGGCTCGTTCAGAACCGTCAGAGTGACCGAAGCTCTGATATGGATGCTCAAAGGCGAACTCGCCGATTAAAAATGCTATATCTCCGCTTTGCGGATAATGATATAAGATAAAATTCAAGGAGTACAGTTATGGACATCATCAAACTTACAAGAGAACTCGGCGCAGCTATCCAGCAGGATGACAGATACGCAAAGTTTCAGGCAGCTCAGAAGGCAAATGAAGAGGACAAGGATCTCAACGACCTCATGGGCAAGATCCAGCTCGTTCATATGTCTTATCAGCATGAGGCGAGCAAGGAAGACGCCAACGAGCAGAAGCTTGCTGCATACGAGACCGAGTTCAACGATCTCTACAAGAAGGTCATGGAGAACGAGCATATGCGCGACTACGAAGTTGCAAGAGCCGAGATAGATGAAATGATGCATTATATCACCGGCATCCTCGCTCTTTGCATCCAGGGCGAAGATCCCGCAACCTGCGAGCCTGAAGAAGAGCACCATCACTGCGGCGGAGACTGCTCCGGCTGCTCGGGCTGCTGATTATTGCATATCCTGCTCCGCGGGCAACTCCCGCGGAGCTGAAAGCTTTTTATTTTGCGGCACAGCCGCTGAGAGGACGGTATCGGAATGGCAGAGCTTTCTCCGATGATGAAACAGTATTTTGAAACCAAAAAGAAATATCCCGATACGATACTGATGTTCAGACTCGGTGATTTCTATGAGATGTTCTTTGACGATGCGGTAACTGCATCGCGCGAACTCGAACTTGTGCTGACAGGCAGAGCCTGCGGGCAGGAGGAGCGCGCCCCGATGTGCGGAGTGCCGTTTCACAGCGCGGACAGCTACATGGCGCGCCTTGTTGCAAAGGGTTACAAAGTCGCCATATGCGAGCAGATGGAGGATCCCGCACTCGCAAAGGGTCTTGTCAAGCGCGAAGTCGTTAGAGTTCTGACCCCCGGTACGGTCATTGAAAACAGCATGCTCAACGAGGGCAGAAACAATTTCCTCGCGAGCGTGTATTTTGCTGGTGAGTCGGCGGGCGTCTGCTTTATAGATGTCTCGACGGGTTCCGTCAACCTGACCGAGCTTGCCGCTCCCGCGCTTCCCGATAAGATAATCAACGAGATAGGCAGATTTATGCCCAGCGAGATAGTTTTCAACTCCGCATCTTCCTCTCTTACCAAGGTGTTCTCGTTCATTTCAAACAAGACCGAAGCTCTTGCACAGGAGCTCGGCGACAATTATTTCGATCCGCAGTCAAGCGCCGAAATAATACTCAAGCATTTCAAAAAAGACAGTCTCTCCGAGCTTGAACTCAACGAGACGGGCGCGGCGGTTTCGGCACTCGGAGCGGCGCTCAAATATCTCACCGAAGTTCAGCGCAACGATCTTGAAAACATATCTTCGATATCGTTCTATTCGGAACTCAATTTCATGCGCCTCGATGTTGCGGCACTGCGCAATCTCGAAATAGTCGAGACTCTCAGAAATCGTGAAAAACGCGGCTCTCTGCTCTGGGTGCTCGATAAAACCCGCACGCCGATGGGCAAGCGAATGATTCGCGCGTGGCTCGAACGCCCGCTGCTCAGCATGGCGCGCATAACAAAGCGCCATAACGCCGTGGCGGAGCTTGTCTCTCAGCCTATGGCGAGACAGGAGCTCAGCGAAAGCATGTCGGGCATACATGACCTCGAGCGCCTTATAACAAGAATATCCTTCGGCACTGCCGGTGCAAAGGATCTGCGTGCGCTTGCGCTCGCGGCGTCGTGCTTGCCGGAGCTTAAGGAAAAAGTCTCGGCGCTCTCGTCCTCTCTGATGCAGGAGTGTGCCGAAAATATGGACACGCTTTCCGATATCTATGAGCTGATAGATGCCGCGATAGTTGAAGAGCCGCCGTTTTCCGTTCGCGAGGGCGGCATGATAAAGGACGGCTTCCATCCGGAGCTTGATTCCCTGCGCGATATAGTTTTAAACGGCAAAGATTATATCGCCGCCATTCAGCAGCAGGAGCAGGAAAAGACCGGAATAGCGAAACTTAAAATAGGATATAACAGGGTATTCGGCTACTACATAGAAGTGCCCAACGCTTACAAAGAGCTTGTACCCGATGAATATATAAGAAAACAGACTCTTGCAAATTGCGAGAGATTTATTACTCAGGAGCTAAAAGACCTCGAGGCAAAAGTTCTCGGAGCGCAGGACAGAATAGTCAAGCTCGAATACGAGATTTTCGACGATATCAGAAAACGCACCGGCGCAGAGCTTGCCAGAGTTCAGCGTACCGCTGCGGCAGTGGCACAGCTCGATGTCCTCTGTTCATTTGCTCAGGCTGCGCTCGAAAATAACTATGTCTGCCCTCAGATGTCCGCAGAGCCGGTTATAAAGATAAACGAAGGACGCCATCCCGTTGTTGAAAAAATGCTCAACGGCGAACCGTTCGTTCCGAATGACACCGTTCTCGACTGTGCTGACGACCGTTGTGCGATAATAACCGGTCCCAATATGGCAGGTAAGTCCACATATATGCGTCAGGTCGCACTCGTCTGCGTCATGGCGCAGGCAGGAAGCTTTGTTCCCGCCGCGAGCGCGGAGCTCGGAATAGTTGACAGCGTGTTTACTCGAATCGGCGCATCCGACGACCTTTCAGCCGGACAGTCGACGTTTATGGTCGAGATGAGCGAGGTTGCATCGATACTCAATAACGCAACTTCGAGAAGCCTTATAATCTTTGATGAGATAGGAAGAGGCACTTCCACTTTCGACGGTATGAGTATTGCGCGAGCCGTGCTCGAATATGCCGCAGACAAAAAGCGCATCGGTGCAAAGACCCTTTTCGCAACGCATTATCATGAGCTGACTGAGCTCGAGGGTCAGATAGATGGTGTCAAGAACTACAATATAGCCGTCAAAAAGCGCGGCGATGATATAACCTTCCTGCGCCGCATAGTGCGCGGCGGAGCGGACGGAAGCTACGGAATCGAGGTCGCGAAGCTCGCCGGAGTTCCGAAGCCGGTCGTTGAGAGGGCGAAAAAAGTTCTCAAAGAACTCGAAGAGAGCGGACTCGTGCTCGTTCGCGACCGTGAACCGAGCACAGCTGTTGAACCCGACGCCGGGCAGATTTCGTTCGGTCAAAACAGTTCAAATGAGATAGTCGAAAAACTTAAAGTACTCGATGTCAACACGCTGACGCCGATAGAGGCAATGGGCGTGCTGTATGAGCTGACAAAGAGCGCAAAAGAAATATAACAGGAGGAAACCATGCCGAAGATAAAAGTCCTGCCAAAAGAAATAGCGGAGCTTATTGCCGCGGGCGAAGTTGTCGAAAGACCCGCGTCTGTTATAAAAGAGCTTATGGAGAACGCAATAGATGCGGGCTCTTCTTCGGTCACGGTTGAAATAAAAAACGGCGGAATAACTTATATCCGCGTAACTGACAATGGGTGTGGAATAAGCCGTGATGATATACACACAGCGTTTATCAGCCACGCCACAAGCAAGATAAGCACGCGCGACGATCTCTATGCCATAGGTACTCTCGGATTCAGAGGCGAAGCGCTCGCGTCTATAGCCGCGGTTTCAAATGTCGAAGTGCTCACAAGAACGCCCGAAGAAGAGACCGGAACGCGCTATTGCATCAGTGCGGGCGAAGAGACGCTTGTCGATGATGCAGGATGCCCGCTCGGTACGACAATAGTTGTCCGTGATCTTTTCTTCAACACTCCCGCGAGAATGAAGTTCCTCAAAAAAGATGTGTCCGAGGCCAATGCGGTCGCAAGCATAGTTGATAAAATCGCGCTCTCAAACCCGGATGTTTCGATAAGATTTATAAGAGAGGGCAAGAATACACTGTTCACCTCCGGCAGCGGTGATCTCAAAACCACGGCATATGAGATATTCGGCAAGGATTTTTCAGACGGACTCATTGAGGCCGATTACAGCTTTGAATCGGTGCAGATAAGCGGACTCATCTCAAAGCCGACAAAATCGCGTCCGAACCGCAATATGCAGTTCTTCTTCGTCAACGGTAGACTCGTGAAGTCGGGTACGGCCTCGGCGGCGCTGAGCGAAGCATATAAAAATTCAATAATGGTCGGCAAGTTCCCGCACTGCGTGCTCAACATAACAACAGCGCCCGGACTTGTCGATGTAAATGTCCATCCCGCAAAGACGGAAGTCCGCTTTGCAAACGAGCGCACTGTTTTCAGCGCGGTATATTATGCCGCAAAAAATGCACTCGAACGCAGAGATGAAGCGCCGAAAGTATCTATTCCGAGGACACCGCAGGCGGAACTCTTCGAGCCTGCACGCCCAAAGACAGAGCAGATGAGACTGCCGGAAAAGCAGCCTGATTTCTGGAACCGTATGTCATCTTCCGAATACCGTTCGGCGCAGCAGACGGAAAAGCCGAGATACAGCTATCCGCAGCAGTCTGCACCCGCACCGCGCGAGAATATTGTGTCTGTCGCAAGCCCCGATAAAAAACCTGAAACGGCATATACAGAGCCGTCGACCATTCAGCATTTTCTCGATGCACAGAGGGCGAAGAAAGAGGAGACTGCTGTCATTGAGCCGGAAGTGCGCACCGAACCCGAACCGATAGATGAACCTGCTGCGGCTCCGAAAGAAAAAATAGATGAAGCAGTTCAGACTGTCGATGCAGCAGTAGAGAATAAAATTGAAGATAAACCGGAAGAGCCTCCCGTGATCGTTATCGGTGAGGCGTTCAGAACATATATAATCGTTCAGCAGGGGGAGAGTATCTTTCTTGTTGACAAGCACGCTGCACATGAGAGAATGTTGTTCAACGAACTTGTCAAAAACGATACCAAGCGTTCCACTCAGATGCTTTTGACCCCGATAACCGTAACGCTCAGCAAAGAGGAATATTCCGCTGTGCTTGATAATCTTGATATGCTCATGCAGGCGGGATTTGCGGTTGAAGATTTCGGATATTCTGTTGTTATAGTCCGCGAATGTCCGATGGAGATATCTGCCGATGAAGTCCCCGATGTTGTCGCGGAGCTTGCCGGATATCTTGTTGAAAACAGGCAGAAGCTTATATCCGAAAAGAAAGAGTGGCTGTTCAGCCTCATGGCGTGCAAGGCGGCAATAAAGGGCGGAATGTACACCACGGAATACGAACGGGAGCTTTTTATAAAGCGTCTGTTTGCGAGCCCCGAGATAAGATACTGTCCGCACGGCAGACCCGTCATGATCGAGATAACCAGGCGTGAATTGGAGAAGAACTTTGGACGAGCGTAAGAAAATAAAAATAGCCGCTGTCGTTGGCCCGACGGCGTCGGGCAAGACAAAGCTCGCGGTGGATATCTGCCGTGTGCTTAACGGCGAGGCGGTCTCCTGCGATTCGATGCAGATATATAAATATATGGATATCGCCACCGCAAAGCCAACGGTTCAGGAAATGTGCGGGATACCGCATCATATGCTTGATTTTCTTGAACCCGGCGAAAAATACAGCGTCGCTGCTTACTGCGCAGAAGCGGGAAAGTGTATAGATGATATATCAGGCAGGGGAAAACTGCCCGTGCTCGTCGGCGGAACAGGACTCTACTATTCTTCACTCGTCGACAATATTTCATTTGCCGACGAGGACGACGATGCTTCAATACGCAGTGAGCTTGAGCGCCGCGCGGAGAGCGAAGGCATTGAAACGCTCCACAGGGAGCTTGCAGCTATCGACCCTGAAACTGCCGCGCAGCTTCACCTCAACAATCGCGGACGGATTATAAGAGCGCTCGAGGTCTATTATAAAACTGGGGTTACAATGAGCGAACAGCAGCGCAGGTCAAGGCTTGCCGAGCCTAAATATGACTGCATAGCGATATGTCTCGATGTGCGCGACAGACAGTTTTTATATGATAGGATCGACCGCCGAGTTGATATAATGATCGAAAACGGTCTTATCGAAGAGGCGAGACGCTTTCTCTCCGGCGAACTCGGCAAAACATCAGGGCAAGCTATCGGCTATAAAGAGTTGCAGCCATATTTCAGCGGAGAAATATCACTCGATGATGCAATAGATAATCTCAAACGCTCCACGCGCCGTTACGCCAAACGGCAGTTGACATGGTTCAGGCGCGACGAGCGAATAATTCATCTGTATATAGACGAGATGCCATACGACGAATTGCTAAAGACAGCAGTCGGGATAATAGAAAGGGGGATCGCAGAATGAAGAAAGTTAAAGTGAGCAAAAAAGGAGTAAGAAAAATAGTCGCTGCCGTTGCTGCGCTTCTGGCCGTGGTAGTGTTATGCTACGAGATAGGCAACTTCAATTCTTCAAATGTGAAAACCCAACCTGCTGCCGCTACAACATACCGAAACAGCATAACCGTCAAGATGTTTGCCGTGCGCGATGAGTCGCTTATAAACGGCTCTTCTTCGCTGACCTATGTTCCACTTTTGCAGGACGGCGAGCGCGTCGCGGGCGGACAGGCTATTGCGGCACAGTTCGGCAAAGCTGATTCAGCCTCGGCATATGTCGACCTTGAAAACCTCAAAAGCGAACTTGAACGGTATGAAAACTTAAACAATCAACAGAATCTTACCGAGCTTGATATCTCAAAGATAAATCTTCAGGCGGATTCCTATTTTTACGAGATGCTTGACGATGTGCGGTCGGATAAAATCTCGGCACTTGAAGGCAGTGCGGAAAACTTCAGCGACAAGATGACCGCAAAGCAGATACTTATAAACGGCAATATCGATTTTTCGGAGAAGATAGCCTCACTCAAATCCGAAATAGCTTCTCTCTCGGCAAAAGTCGGAACCGTCGATTATCTCAAGGCTGACGATACCGGCTATTATGTCTCGTCTGCAGACGGATATGAGAATACGCTGAGCTTTTCGGATATCAAAAATCTCAGCAGCGATAAAATAAAGGCGGCACTGTCCGCTTCTCCTGCCGCGGTGCCCGCTAATATAAAGGGCAAGCTTATCCGCGGATATACATGGTACTTTGTAGGCGTAGTCAACAAGTCCGACGCCACGAAGCTCAATGATGGAGACAGCGTTACGCTCAGATGCGACAATATGTCGCGTGACGGCATAAATGCCACGGTTTATTACAGAGGTCCGATAAACACAGATGAGACCGTCCTGATTCTTTCATCGAAGATAATGGATTCGGACATAGCGCGTCTGAGAACGGAAGATGTCGAAATAGTGATAAACGAGACTGACGGAATAAGAATAAACAAGTCCGCGGTCAGAGTTGTTGACGGCGTTCAGGGCGTGTATGTACTTACCGGCAATATCGTCCGATTCAAGAAGCTTGACATAATATATACAGGCGATGACTATGTAGTCTCGAAGATGATAAAAGAGGATACATACGATGAAAATAAAGTGCCGTATCTGAAAATTTATGATGCGGTGATATTGGAAGGAAAGGATCTTAAAGATGGAAAACTTATCAGTTACTGATGCTCGTCTGCAGCTCCTTGAAGACAACCTGAAAAAGGTTCGCGACGAGATAGCCGAAACTGCTTTGAAAAGCGGCAGAGACCCGCGGGAAGTGAAGCTCATGGCGGTGACAAAGACTGTTTCTGTCGAGCTTATAAATCACGCTATAGCCTGCGGAGTCGATCTCATCGGCGAAAACAAGGTTCAGGAAATCCTGCTCAAGCGCCCTGAACTTAATCTTGAGCACTGCAAGCTCCATCTCATCGGTCATCTTCAGAGCAATAAGATAAAAAAGATAGTCGGTCAGGTCGACATGATTCAGAGCGTTGATTCGTTCGAGACCGCTCAGCAGATAAGCCGCCGCTCAGGAGAGCAGGGGATAACGACTGATATATTGCTCGAAGTCAACATCGGTGAGGATGAAAACAAATTCGGATATTCCGCAGACGAAGTTGCGGATCAGCTCGGAAAAATATCGGAACTCCGGTTTGTCAAAGTCAAAGGTATGATGACAGTGGCGCCGAATTTTAAAGATTCTGTGAAAAATCAGTGCGTTTTTGATAATATGCACAAACTGTTTATTGACATCGGCGCCAAAAAAATGGATAATATAGATATGGACATTCTCTCTATGGGTATGTCCGGCGATTTCAAAGAGGCAATAGCGGCGGGTTCAACGCTTGTGCGTATAGGCTCGGCGATATTCGGAGACAGGCAATATTGATTTCTTTATAAATACGGGAGGAAAATATCATGGGAATCTTTGACAAGGTAAAAAACTTCATTGACAATTCTGACGAGGACACTATCGACGAGGATATCCAAAACGTTTACGATGACTCGGCAGACGACACTTATTCGTCCGACAGCACAGAGTCCTCTAAGTCGTTCAGCGATTTCAGCGCTTCTTCGAGACCGTCGTCGATTTCTTCGACCCCCAATATAGTTGATCTGCGTTCTTCGAGCCGCACTCCTGTTGTGCTCAAGAAGCTTGACAGATATCTTGATGTTCAGAGCGTTGCGGATGTGCTCAACGAGAAGAGAATAGTTATTCTTAATCTTGAGACCTGCCCCGCAGACGATTCAAGACGCATTATCGATTTCCTTTCCGGCGTTGCATATGCAAATTCCGGAGATATCAAGAAAGTTGCCGGCAAGGCTTATATTATCACCCCCGACAGCGTTCCGCTTTCAGGTGATGTGCTCGAGGATATCGAGAGCATGAGCGAAGGCTATTTTGATTGATATTTATTTCCCATTTAAGAGGTGTAGATAATGCTTAAACCCGAACAGATCAGATCGCATCGTTTTATTTCAGCGGGTCGCGGGACTTATGAAGCCAGCGATGTTGATGCGTTCTTGAGAGAAGTATCCGCATCTTATGAGCAGGTGTTCAGAGAGAACGGAGATCTCGTGAATAAAATAAGCCTTCTTGCCGAGAGAGTTTCGCAGTATAAGAAGGACGAGGACAATATCAGACGCGCCCTGCTTACAGCAGAACGCATGGCGGACAAGATTCAGCGTGATTCTCAGCAGAGCGCGCAGGAACAGCTTGACTCTGCAGAAAAGAAAGCGCAGGAGCTGGTTGCATCGGCACAGAACAGAGCCGATGTTTTGGAGACCGCTGCGTCTGTAAAGGCTTCTCAGCTTACAGAGGAATCCAAGCGCAACGCCACCGAGCGTATAACTTCTGCGGAGCGCACCGCTTCTGCTATGATAAGCAATGCGGAGGCAAAGGCTAACGAAATAATCGAAAGTGCCAAGAAGAATGCACAGCTTGAGCTCGACAGAATAAATACGGATATCCGCGTGAATTCCGCTACACTCGAGAAGCTTGAGAGCGAAGTTTCAGCGTTCCGCAATTTTATTCTTGACGCTTATCAAAAGCATATCAATCTTGTCTCTTCGCTTCCTCAAAAGCAGGAGATGCCGATAATACCGACGATAAATACCGACGAGTATGTCTCCGGAAATTCAGCTCCCGTTGAAGATGATGCAGATGCAGATAATGATATTGTCATTGATGAACCTGAAAAATCCGAAGAAGCTGAGTCCGAAGAGTCTGAAAAAGATGAAGCTCCGGCAGAAGCTGTTGAATCGGATGCAAAAGATTCCGCTACCGATGAACTGATTACCGCATTTGCCAACGAGCCCGAGTTCAGCGAAGAGACGGCGACTCCGGATGAGATAGTGGCCAATGATATACTCAAGCAGTCCTTCGGAACCGACGATACATATGATCCCATGGCTGCGGCAGAAGAACCCGCGTCGGATTCCGATGATTTGGATGACGATACCTCCGAGAACGGCTTCGTGATAAATGTCCATGCGATTAAGCACCATATCACTCCCGATGAAATTGAGGCTACCGACACGGATGAAGATATGGAGACTCCCGCTAATGTCGACGCTTTTCTGAATGACGATGATGACGATGAGGATGATAATGACAGCCATACTCATCATTCGCGTTTCAGAGGCTTTTTCAAAAAATAAGTTTTGAGGTTTTTATGATTCAAGCAATAACTCTTCTGGTGATTGCCGCGCTTGTGGCGATTGACCAGGTCATAAAAATTGCTGTTGTCAATCGCTTTGCGGCGGGCGGCAGCATGGATATTCTCTTCGGTCTTATCCGTATACGCTACGTCGAAAACACCGGCGCGGCGTTCAGCTCGATGCAGAATCAGACGGTTTTTCTGACGATTTTTACGGCTGTTGTTATAGTCATGTTCATTTTCCTGCTCATGACTAAAAAAATAAAGCCCGGCTTTATTTACTGGTGCGTTGCCGTTGTTATAGCCGGCGGAGCAGGCAACTTCGTTGACCGCATAGCAAGAGGTTTTGTTGTCGATTATATCGAGCCTACATTTGTTAATTTTGCGGTTTTCAACTTTGCCGATTGCTGTGTTACCGTCGGAGCTGCGCTGCTTATTATCAAGACGGTATATGATTTGATAAGAGAGAACAAAAAATATCTGTCAGATGACGACAAGAAAGCCGAAAACGGCGGAGATGAAAAAAATGTCTGAGCTTTTGCCGGGCGGTTATTCGCTGAGCTTTTCAGTTGATTCCGAAACAGCCGATCAGCGCATAGACCGCACGGTCGCCGATGCTTTTCCGGAGCTTTCCCGTTCGCGCATCCAGCATATGGCTGAAAACGGCTGTATAACCGTCAACGGCAAAATTGTCGGCAAGAGCTTCAAGCCGAAAGCGGACGATGAAGTGTCCGTTTATGTCGAGCCTGCTCAGGACGATACGGCTTTACCTGAAAATATTCCGCTCGATATAAGATATGAAGACGACTGTATGCTCGTTGTCAACAAGCCTAAGGGAATGGTTGTCCATCCCGCGCCCGGCAACAGAAGCGGAACGCTCGTCAATGCGCTTTTGTATCATTGCGGAAGCAGCCTTTCGGGGATAAACGGCGTTCTGCGTCCGGGTATAGTCCATAGGATAGACAAGGATACAAGCGGTCTTTTGCTTGTTGCCAAAAATGATATGGCACATGCATCGCTTGCCCATCAGATAAAGGAACACAGCCTGACGCGCGAATATGCGGCGGTTGTCTACGGGAAACTGCGGGAGCCCGAGGGCATAATAGACGCGCCGATAGGCAGAAACCCTAACGACAGAAAGAAAATGGCAGTGACAGATAAAAATTCCCGTCCTGCAGTCACACATTATTACACAGTAGAAGATTTTGAAAAGTTTACATTTGTAAGGCTGCGCCTTGAAACGGGTAGAACTCATCAGATAAGAGTCCACATGGCATATATAGGTCACCCGGTGGCAGGAGATGCCGTCTATGGTCCGAAAAATGTCATAACGGAGCTCGGCGGTCAATGTCTGCACGCAAGGCTTCTCGGCTTTGATCATCCTGTGACAGGGGAGAGAATCGAACTTTCGTCTGAGCTGCCTGAATATTTCGAGAACTTTTTAAGAAAAATCAGAAAGTGAGAGATATGAAAACAGATTTTTCCGATTGGCTGATAGTTTCCGATGTTGACGGCACTCTGAATACAAAACTCAGAATGCTGCCCGAACGGAATCTCAAAGCCATTACACATTTTGTTGAAGATCTCGGAGGCAATTTTACTCTTGCTTCCGGAAGAAATATATCTTCGCTCAGAAAGCATTATGAGCGCTTGCCGATAAAATCCACGCCTGCAGTTGTCTTAAACGGCGCTGGAATCTATGACTACGAGCACGAAAAAATGCTTTCGTTTCATTCAATTGACGAACGTGGCATAGATATAGTAAGACGAGTGAATGAGCGCTTTCCGCTGATTCAGATTGAGATATGCACAGATAGAGAGATATTTATTCTGAATCCCGGAGTTTTCAGCGGCGCGATGTCGCTGGCGGACGGAATACCGCACCAGAGCTTCAGAAAATTCGAAGATGTCCCGAAGAGCAATTGGGGCAAGGTCATATTTATGGGTCTTCCGCCGATGGTTTCGCGGATGGTTAAGTATCTCAATTCTATAGACCATTCGGGCGTTACATATATGTCGTCCTCGGTAGCGAGCTATGAGATGCTCCTTGAAGGCACAAATAAGGGCACCACGGTGCTTGAAATAGCAGATATGCTTGGTATTCCGCATGAGCATACGGGTGCTATCGGAGACTATTTCAACGACTATGATATGATAAAGAGCGTCGGCGTTCCGGCAGTCTGCGGGCAGGCTCCGCAGGCGATGAAAGATGCTGCAACATTTGTTGCATGTCACTGCAATCACGGTGCCGTTGCCGATTTTCTTGAATATATTGAAAATAATTGCCAATAAATACGGTATTACAGGAGGTGGCTGTTGTGGACACAATTGTCAGCAAACAGTTGAAGATCAAAGCTTGTAAGGTGAGAATGGGTGCAATTGAAGGCGTTTATAATGCAAAGTCCGGTCATCCGGGCGGCTCGCTTTCAATCGCCGATATCCTGACTTACCTCTACTTCCATCGGCTCAACATCGACCCGAAGAATCCGCAGTGGGAAGACAGGGACAGGCTCGTCATGTCGAAAGGTCATGCCGCGCCCGCCTATTATTCCGTACTTGCGCACAGAGGATATTTCCCCGTCGAGGAGCTCAAAACACTCAGAAAGAGCGATTCGAGACTTCAGGGTCACCCGAACATGAGAACCGTTCCCGGCGTCGATGCCAGCACCGGTTCGCTCGGTCAGGGAATCTCCGTAGCCGTCGGTATGGCTCTCGGTGCAAAGCTTTCGGGCAAGAGCTTCAGAGTTTATACCATTCTCGGCGACGGCGAGATTCAGGAGGGTCAGGTCTGGGAGGCGGCAATGTATGCCTGCGCTAAGGGCCTCGACAATCTTGTTGCGGTTGTTGATAACAACAATCTTCAGATAGACGGAACGATCGCAGAGGTCAATTCCCCTTATCCGATAGCCGAGAAATTCAAGGCTTTCGGCTGGAATGTTCTTGAGATATATGCGGACAGCTTCGATGAGATGGACGCCGCTTTCAATGCGGCTATAGAGTTTAAAGGTAAGCCCACCGCAATAATCGCCAAGAGTGTCAAGGGCAAGGGCGTTTCCTTCATGGAAAATCAGTGCTCGTGGCACGGTAAGGCTCCCAACGAGGAGCAGTACAAAGAGGCTATGGAGGAGCTCAACGCTACTCTCACAAGCCTCGAAGCCAACTAATTTCAGTGAAAGGAATGTCGTGCTATGGCAGAAATTATAAAAGCGGCAACGCGTGACGGTTACGGCAAGGCGCTCGTAGAGCTCGGAGCCATAAATGATAAGCTCGTCGTTCTTGATGCAGACCTTGCAGAGGCGACTAAGACAGCAATGTTCAAAAAGGCATATCCGGACAGATTCTTTGATACCGGCATTGCCGAGTGCAACATGATAGGTGTCGCCGGCGGACTTTCGACCATCGGATACACTGTATTTGCCAGCTCGTTTGCAATGTTCGCCGCAGGCCGTGCTTTTGAGCAGATAAGAAACACAATCGGCTATCCGCATCTTAACGTCAAAATCGGCGCTACCCATGCGGGTATATCCGTCGGTGAGGACGGCGCGAGCCATCAGTGCTGCGAGGATATAGCTCTCATGCGTACCATCCCCGGTATGGTTATAATCAATCCCGCCGATGATGTTGAGGCGAGAGCGGCTGTTTTCGCCGCTGCGGAGTATGACGGCCCCGTCTACCTTCGCTTCGGTCGTCTTGCAGTGCCGAGATTCAATGATCCCGATAACTATAAGTTTGAAATAGGCAAGTCGGTTCAGCTTGCAGACGGCAAGGATGTGACTATAATCGCAACCGGTCTTATGGTGAACGAGGCTGTTATGGCAAGAGATATGCTCGAAAAAGAGGGCATTTCTGCAAGAGTCATCAATATGCATACAATAAAGCCTATCGACAGACAGGCGATAATCGATGCCGCAAGAGATACAGGCGCTATTGTTACCGCAGAAGAGCATTCCGTTATCGGCGGACTTGGCGGAGCGGTCAGCGAAGTTGTCTGCGAAACTATACCCGTACCGGTCGTGAAGGTCGGCGTAGAGGATGTTTTCGGACGCTCCGGTCCGGCGGTCGAGCTTCTCCATATCTATGGTCTTGATGCGGAGAACATAGTCAAAAAAGCAAAGCAGGCGCTTGAGCTCAAGGCTGCCCGCTGAAAACAGACCGAAAGGTTTTCAAATGGCTAAAAGCAGATTCAAAAAGAGTACAGTCGCAGTCGCTGCCGCGATCATTATTGTGTTCGCGGCGGCAGCTACGGCTGCGTTAATTTTTCTGATGTCGGGCAAAAATAAGATACCCGATGCGGACTCTCAGGCAATTGTATATAAGTCAACCGACGGCGGAACTTATCTTTCCGCCTATGGCAAGAAGCACAAGCTGACTATATCGGACGATTCGTCGGTCTTGCTTACTTCGGACGGCGAGTATCTTATCTATACCACCGCCTCGGCGAAGGTCAGCCGCAAATATGACCTCTATCTGTGCAGTATCAAGAATTCGTCAAACGCCAAAAAAGGTGCAAAGCTTTTAGACTACGGCGTTGAAAAAGAGTTCAGATATAATAACGGAACTCTGTATTATTCGAAGCAGAATCAGGACAACCTCTCCGTTATGACGACTGCATATGATATAAAGAAGAACAAAAAATCAGACATTGATTTTGCAATAAAAGAGCTGTTCCTGCCGGAAAGCGGAGATTCGATTTATTATCTTAAGCAGCTTTCCGATTCACAGTCGCTGTATGTTTATTCATCTTCCGACGGCAGCCGCGAGCTTGTGAAAAACGCCGCAAATATTCATTTTTATGATAATGGTGAGAACTGCGAGATTCTCTTTGAGACCGGGTCTTATAATGAGGGAGAAGCGGAGCTCTTCTCAGTCTCTCCCGGAAAAAATCCGGTTCAGATAGCTACTATGGTTAGCTCCGTTTTATATGATTCGTATTCGCCCGGCGGCAATCTCTATTATTTTGTCAAAAAAGAGTCGCCTGCCGGCTGGCGCGATATTATTGACGATGATATGGCGCAGGATGACGAGCTTATAAAAGAGCCGAACCGCAATGATTACACATTCATCTTCGGATTCAGCATTCAATATCAGCTCGACATGAGCAAATATAACCGCAAGGTTTCGCGCGACAAAATCCGTCAGGCTCTTGACGAACAGATAAAGGGCGATTCCTTCACGCAGGGCTATAATCTCTATGCCAGAACTGCTGACGGGTCAAAGAAAATAGCGGAAAATGTTGTTCCCGATGAAGTATTTGCAGTTTCCGCTTCCGGCGAATCCGCCGCGGTGTTCCATATGACCGAGCTTTCCGACAGCACCGTCAGAATGTCCGATCTCGATTCGCAGCTCGGCTCCTCGCCGGTTGAATCGGTTGTTGAAACCGCTGTATCGGCGGTCAAAGTCTGCATCAAGAAAACCGGATACTTATATGCTGATACGCATTCCACACAGCCTGTTAAGCTCGATGCGTATAACGGCAAGAAAGCGGAGTTCATAATCTCCGGGGACAAGCTGTTTGTCAAATCGTTTGATGCTTCAAACGACACATTCTCACTGTTCAGGCACACAGTCACAAACGGCGTTGTATCTGCTGCCGAAATGCTTGATACGAGCATAAAGGCTTGCAATATCATCGGCGCAGATGTGTGGTACCGACGCAACGTTACCGGGTCTTCGCTCTGCGATTTGTATAAATATTCGACGGAAAAAGAGAAGATTGACGGCGATGTCGCGTCTTTTGCCGAACTTCCCGACGGAAGCGTTCTTATGGTAAAGAATTTCGTATCTTCTTCGGACGGGGAGATATCCGATCTTTACTTATACGATGGCAAAAAGACCTCGCTTGTAGCAGAAAAAGCAGAACTCAAAAACATGAAATACTCCGACAAGGGTATATCTTTTATACGCAGCGGCGGAGATTTATGTATTTATTCTAAAAATAAGCTTGCTATAATCGACGGCGGCGCGTATAATATTATCGCTTATTAAAAGAAACGAGGGATAAAAGCATGGCAAAAGATGTGCTTTTCAAAACGATGACTTTCGGCGGCTTCAACAAAGAAGACGTCCTTGAATATATTCGTGCTCAGCAGACTCAGCTTACAGATACACAGAGAAAGCTCAAGGAGACCGAAGAGAATGCTGCGGCGGCTTCAAAGCGAACGAGAGAGCTTGAAACTCTTCTTTCGGAGCAGCAGACTCGTGCCGAGGAATATTTTGCGCTGAGTGAGGAATATGCAAAAAAGATATTCACCCTCGAAGACGAAGTCAATGCCCTCAATGAAAAGCTCAACAGCGTTGAAGTCGGCTGCGAGCGAGCAAAGGATGTGGAGGGGCAGATAGGCGCCCTGGTGCTTGACGCACTGCTCTATTCTGATAAGATAATCCGCAGTGCCAAGGCGTCCGCAAAGGGCATTTCGAATCAAACCAGGCAGACTATCGAAGAGGCGGCGAGCGGAGTTGACGAGATAGGCGAGGATATTTCGCAGATGTCCGATAACTTCGGTGTTGTCGTCGCGTCTCTCGTTTCGAAGATAAATTCGCTCTCAAGCAATCTCAACAGCGTTGCCGATAAGCTTGACACTCAGGATGAAGAAATAGACGAGCATCAGTTCACCTTCGGCGAAAACGGCGAGGTCAAACTGCCGAAGCTTACCGACGAAGATTTCGGAGATCCGACAGAGCCGGAGATAGAGATATCCGATGAAGAGATAAATAATCTTGTCAATGTCCTCAATGCAAGCGGCGGACTGGATCTGAAATTCACTGCGCCTGATGAAAGCTCAGAAAATGTTACCGAAGATATACATAGCGAAGAAGATATTTCCGACGAGCCCGTTAAAGCCGATGAGGCCGAAGAGATATCGGAGCTGACAAAGAAATTTCTCGGAGAAGACTGATGGCTGAATATAAGATAGACACAAGTGAACTTCGTGAATATTGCGGCAGACTTCGCGCAGGGGACAGAGTGCTGCTTTCCGGCACTGTCTATACATCGCGCGATGCGGCGCATAAGCGCATATGCGCATTGCTGGACAGCGGCGAAGAACTTCCTTTTGATTTGAAAGACGCGGCAATTTATTATGCCGGACCTACGCCGACGAAGCCCGGCGATGTTATCGGCAGCTGCGGTCCGACTACTTCGAGCCGCATGGATGTCTATGCGCCGAGACTTCTCGACGAGGGACTTTGCTGCATGATAGGAAAAGGCGGCAGGAGCGAATCGGTTATCGATGCGATAAAGCGCAACAATGCCGTATATCTCTGCGCGATAGGCGGCGCAGGCGCGCTTGCTTCAAAGTGCATAACAAAATGCGAGGAGATAGCGTTCTTTGATCTCGGGTGCGAGAGTGTCAAGCATCTGGAATTCAAAGATTTTCCGCTGACCGTCGGCATTGATTCGTACGGCGGAACGATGTTTGAAAAATAAATTCAGAAAAACTATTGACAAACCGACTTTTCGGTTATATACTTTGTAAAAACTGAATCTTGCCCATAAAGGCGATGATGGAGAAAGATTCCGGATAAGTACTGCAGAGAGTCCGTGATTGGTGAAAACGGATGTATGAACCGGATAATCGAATCACTCCTGAGCAGAGACCTGAAAGTTTCGAGCGAGTAGGCGTTTCCGTAAGGCTGCGTTAAAGTCAAGAGCTTATTGGAGCTTGAGGGTGCTGTAAAAAAGCACTGAATTTGGGTGGTACCGCGGTTAACAGCCGCCCCAGACATTTTGTTTGGGGCGGTTTTTTATATTATATTTTTATCGAGAAGGAGAGTTTAATTATGGAAATTATCATCACTGAGATCGCACAGCGAATACGCGACCTGCGCGAGATCATGGGCTACAGCGTGGAAGAGATGGCTCAGGCCGTCGATTGCACTCCGGAAGAATATATTGCCGCCGAAAATGGCGAAGTCGATTTTTCTTTCACATTTATTTACAAATGCGCCGAGAAGTTCGATGTTGATATGATAGAACTGCTGACCGGTGATAACCCGAGACTTTCATTCTATTCAATAGTCCGCAAGGGCGAGGGACTGCCGATGAAGCGCCGCACGGGATTCAACTATTCCCACCTCGGCTATCGCTTCAAGGACAAATATTGCGAGCCTTTCCTTGTAACCGCGCCGTATTCGGATGAGGATCAGGATAAGCCCATAACCCTCTCGACCCACGAGGGACAGGAATTTGATTATATTATCAGCGGCAGCCTCAAAGTAGCATTTGAGGATCATGTTGAGATACTCAACGCCGGCGATGCCGTACTTTATAATTCCGCTCACGGTCACGGAATGATTGCGACCGGCGGTGAGGACTGCGTTTTTCTTGCAATAATCCTCAAGAAAACGGAGAAGAAATAAAATCATTATTCAACAACTCAACGAAGGGACTTTTAACATATGCTTGATTTAAATAAAAACTTTGTGGATGAGGTATATGACGAAAACGGACATGTAGTTGATTATACCCTCAAATGCCCTGAAAATTTCAATTTTGCTTATGACGTTGTCGATGCCATCGCGGCTGCCGAGCCGGACAAGCGTGCGCTTCTCTGGTGCAATCCTGCGGGTGAAGAGAGAATATTCACTTATGGCGACCTGAAATATTACAGCGACAAGACGGCAAATATGCTGCGCGAAAAGGGCATCAAGAAGGGCGACATGGTCATGGTTATCCTCAAGCGTCACTATCAGTTCTGGTTCACCATTCTCGCTCTGCACAAGCTCGGCGCGGTTATTATCCCCGCAACATTCATGCTGCAGAAGCATGATATCGTCTACAGAGCGAACGCCGCTACAATAAAGGCGGTTGTTTGCACAGGCGACGGTGACATTGCCGAGCAGGTCGATGAGGCTCTGCCGGAGTGTCCCTCGATAGAGACGAGAATCATCGTCAACGGCAAGCGCGACGGCTGGGACGACTTTATGACCGACATGGAAAAAGCCGATTCGCATCTCGAAAGAGTTGACACGAAATATTATGAGCCCATGATAGTCTATTTCTCGTCCGGCACCACCGGTAACCCGAAGATGGCGATGCACGCTCATACATATGCCCTCGCGCATCTGACTACCGCCAAATACTGGCACGATGTCACCGCCGACAGCGTCCATCTGACGATAGCCGATACCGGCTGGGGCAAGGCTGTTTGGGGCAAGCTTTACGGCGAGATGTTCATGGAGAGCTGCGTTTTTGTCTATGACTATGACAAGTTCCACGCCTCCGAGATTCTTTCGATACTTGAAAAATATAAAATCACCAGCCTCTGCTGCCCGCCCACGATGTTCAGATTCATGCTTCAGGAGGATGTGTCCTCCTATGATCTGAGCTCGCTGAAATACTGCACCATCGCAGGCGAAGCCCTCAACCCCGATGTTTTCAACAAGTGGTATGAGGAGACGGGGATAAAGCTTATGGAGGGCTTCGGTCAGACGGAGACCACCTTGCTTATTGCAAACCGCGTCGGCATGGAGCCGAAGCCGGGCTCTATGGGTAAGCCTATGCCGCACTACGATGTTGATATCGTTGACGAAGACGGTAGACCGGTACCTCCCGGAGTCACCGGCGAAATCGTTGTTCATACCGAACCCAAGGTTCCCTTCGGTCTGTTCAAGGGCTATTACCGCGACGAGAAGAAGACTGCCGAGGCGTGGCATGACGGACTCTATCATACCGGCGACACCGCTTGGAAAGACGAGGACGGCTATTACTGGTATGTCGGCAGAACCGACGATGTTATAAAATCCTCCGGCTACCGAATCGGACCGTTTGAGATAGAGAGCGTGCTTACAGAGCATCCGTCGGTTCTTGAGTGCGCCGTAACCGGTCTTCCCGATCCGATAAGAGGCAATGTCGTCAAGGCAACCATCGTCCTCAAACCCGGATTTGAGGGCTCCGAGGAGCTGAAAAAAGAGCTTCAGACATATGTCAAGAAAGAGACCGCGCCCTATAAATATCCCAGAGTCATCGAGTTTGTCGATTCTCTTCCCAAGACCGTCAACGGCAAGATTAGACGCACTGAGATAAGAGCGAACGATCTGAGAAAATTAAAGTGATTTGCTGATTTCCATTCGGCGTATAACGCCGCAGGCGATGCGGCTGCCGAATGTATCGCTTGAAGTGAAAGTGTCGGGGGAACTGTGAACTATCACGGTTCTCCATTCTACTTGTCGGGGGATAAAGCGGTCAGTGTAGGTCGCCATATATGCGTAGCCGTTGTTCGAGAAAATGCTCGGCAGGTCGCCCATATGCCCGGGATGATTCTGCGTGTTTTTTATATTTGTCTCGTGCCGCTCGGGCGATACTTCAAGCTCGACATCCGTGTTTTTCAAATGCATTCCGGCGCTTGTGAATGCCTCGGGCTCGCACACTGCGCCCTCGTGGATATGAACTGCGAACGGCTCGTTTCTTGTCGGCATACCTGTGAGCTCTATTTCGACCATTGTTCCGTCAAGCCAGGGATAAAATCTTGCCGTGCCGGACATATCCGGAACGCTGCTGTTTCCCTTTATATCTGCCTGAAAATAGTAATAATCCGACAGCGTGTCGGAAGCTTTGTTAAACATTTTGTTTCCTCCTGCGGGTATATTTGCTCCGAGAAGAAGCGCTATATTATATGAAAAATCACCCCTCAGCGTTAATGCCGAGAGGTGATTTGACTATTTTTAGAAGATAATATCGCGAAGTTCGAAAATTCTATTTGCAAAGAAGAGATATATTTTCTGAAGCAGGCTGTCTTTGTATTCTGTCTTTGACGGCGCGGATTTTGTCAGCTCATAGGAGTCGAATATTTCGTTCGTGTCGCTTCGCAGAGCTTTTATCGAAATCTTGCCCTCGGAGAAGTTCAGCAAGACATATGTCGGAGTGCGAAGCTGAATACATTTTTCTGCGTACCACGGAGTTTTGTCGGGCTGACCGTCATAGTTGCAGCCGGAAGCAGTATTCGCTTCAAGATAGAGTGTTCCGCCGCTTTTGACTTTTTCGTTGCCGCGCATGAGTGCGGAACGGGTGTATATATGGTCGTGCCCGCTCAATACAAGATCAATGTCATATTTATCGAACATCTTTGAAAACAGCGGACGATAGAAATTATCCTCTTCCTTGCGGCTGTAGATGCTGTAGTGCATAACAACTACGCGCCACAGGGCATCGGGATAGAAATTCATAGCTTCTTTTATCAGCTCTTCATGGTCATAGGTCAGCACATTGTTTGAGTTGAGCACGATGAACAACGCTTCACCACGCTTGAAATAATAGCCTTTGCCCGCCGGACACTGAAGAAGCTCGCGGTCGAATCTGTTCGGATTGTTGCTCCTTATTGAATAGAGCGGATAGTAGAAATCGTGGTTGCCTATGGCTGTAGCCACCGGGATTGAGCGCATCAGCTCGGGATTATAGAAAAGGTTGTATTGTGCTTGAGTTATGCCTGTTTCGACCTGATCTCCTGCGGAGATTATGAGTGAGATATCCGGCTCATACTTTACCGCCGCTTCAAGCGTATTGTTCCAGCCGAGAGAGTCATGCTTGAGGACTTCGTCGAGCTTTCTGTCGCCCGAACGGCCTATCTGCGTGTCGGAGACAAAGAGAACATTATATTCTTTGTTGCTGCCTGTGTTGAACGAATATGTTTTCGACCATTTGCCGTTTTCGGCAACTCTGTAATAGTAGGTGGTGTTGCTCTTGAGATTTTCGGCGGTCACATCGTTCTTCCATCCGTAGAGGGCGGTGTGCGTGCGTTCGACTTTTAAGAACTTTCCGTTTTTCATCGAACTGTCCGTTGAAATTTCAAACATTACCACGCAGTCCTTGGTCGGCGAGAGCCATGTGAAATTCATGCTCGACGGATCACTTCCCGGAAACATGGAAACTGCCGAAGCGTCATTTTTGAGCCTGTCCCAGTTTTCATTCCATTCCTCGGCCGTTGCCGCAAACGAGCAGGGGAGAAAAACCGAGCAGAAAAGGAGTATCGCCAACAGAACAGAGAGTATGCGCGTTGACCTTTGTTTCATATAATCACCTTTCTTATAAAAGTTATGTTCAAATTTCGCCCATAAAATCAGCTCGTATATGGGCAAAACAAAGATTTTTTGCAGGATGTAGATTTTTGACTTGCAAATTCGGGCGGAATATAATAGAATATACAAGATCTTTGTTTACGGAGGAATCAACATGACTTTTGAATCAATGCCAAAAAAGGAGCTCGAAGGACTCCACTCTCAGCTCCTTGAAAAATACAACAGCTTCAAAGCGAAGAATCTCAAGCTTGATATGTCCAGAGGCAAGCCCTGCACCCAGCAGCTCGACCTTTCTATGGATATGCTCAAGATAAACGATGTTAAATCTTCAACCGGACTTGAGTGCAGAAACTACGGAATTCTCGACGGTATCCCCGAGTGCAAGGCAATTTTCTCCGAGATGCTTGAAGTCGCGGAGAAGAATGTCATAGTCATGGGCAACTCGAGTCTCAACGTCATGTTTGATTTTATCGCGCAGTGCATGACCCACGGCGCAGGCGACAAACCCTGGATGCAGCAGGGGAAGATAAAGTTTTTATGCCCCGTTCCCGGATATGACAGACACTTCGGCATCTGCGAATATTTCGGTATTGAGATGATAAACGTCCCGCTTGTCAAGGGCGGCCCCGATATGGAGCTTGTCGAAGAGCTTATAAAAGACAGCAGTGTAAAGGGTATGTTCTGCGTGCCTAAATACGCTAACCCCGACGGATCAACATATTCCGACGAAACAGTCCGCCGTATAGCGGCTCTCAAGCCCGCCGCGAACGATTTCAGAATAATCTGGGATAACGCTTATATCGTCCATGACCTCAGAGAGACTCCCGACAAGCTTCTCAATATTTTCCCTGAGTGCGAGAAGAACTCGACTGAAGATATGGTTATAGAGGTCGTTTCAACCTCGAAAGTCACATTCAGCGGCGCGGGCATTGCCGCACTTGCCGCCTCCGACAAGAATGTTGCAATGATAAAGAACCGCATGAAGACGCAGACCATAGGCTATGATAAAATAAACCAGCTGCGCCATGCAAAGTTCCTTAAAAATATGGACGGCGTCAGAGCACACATGAAGAAGCACGCCGCTATAATCGCGCCCAAGTTTGATGTTGTTCTCAAGGCGTTCAACACTGAGCTCGGCGGCAAGGGTATCGCCGAATGGACCAACCCGAACGGCGGATATTTCATCAGCCTGAATGTTCTGAACGGCTGCGCTAAGCGCACAGTCGAGCTCTGCAAAGAGGCGGGCGTGGTGCTCACCCCTGCGGGTGCTACCTATCCTTACGGCAAAGACCCCGATGATTCAAACATCCGTATTGCGCCTACTTTCCCGCCGGTTGAAGAGCTTGAGCTCGCCGTTGATCTGCTCTGCACAAGCGTTCAGCTTGCGGCGGCAGAAAAGCTTCTTGCAGAATAAATTGATAGAAAGAGCTGTCTTTTGACGGCTCTTTTTTATTTTATGAGGCGTTTATACTCAGGCTCGTCTTTCCAGACATATCTGTCCTCCGCAATTTCGATAAGGCGCTCCGTAACAAGTCTGTTCTTTATGTCGTCGCCGTCGATGATATAGACCCCGAGAGCTTTTGCCTTGTTGTATATAGGCATGTCTTTATCTATCTCGTGAGTGCAGGCAAAAACCGCGTGCCCCTCTCCGCCGCTCATGCGCATAGCCTGCGGGTATATCTCATCTATGTGCTTCATATCCGGCGCGCAGGTCTTGCAGGATATAAATAGCGGCTCGATACCGTTTATGGCGATAACGTCTATCTCGTTGCTTGCCGGTCTGTATATCGTTGATCTGTCGTGCCTTATTCGGCTGTATTCCCAGTTATATTTGACGCGCGAGCGTACACTGCTGAATTTGCCCGTGGTGACGGCGCAGAGATGAATAAACAGCTCAAGAAATGCGCCGACATCGGTCAGATAGTGGCGAAAATTTTTGTCGCAGTAGTAAAATGTGCATTCGCCGTTTTCGTGATATTTTAATTCCGTTATGCCGCTGCAGCGGTCGAGCGCACGAAGTATATCGTCGTTTCTGAAAATCTGCTTGCCGTTGACACTGATGTGCTCGGGCGCGCGGACTTTCAGAGGCATATTCCCGTTCGGTTCGCAGGCGGGACTCACTCTCTGTAAAAACTGAACATGCGGCACCCAGTAACCGATATTTTCAAGATAGATGTTCCAGATATCAAGCACCTTTGACCAGAAAGCGCCGAAGTCGTCTCTGTGTTCGCTGAAATCTTCGCTTTCGATAACTTTGCCGCCGCTGACATTGAAAAAGTCTTCGCAGTCAAGCAGACCGAAGATATTGGCTCTCATAGCGTGCTCATATTTGCTTATATTTGCGTATTTCTTTGTTCTTCTGTTGTATGCGATAAGCGGCACTCCGAGCTTCACAGCCGCCATTCCTGCCGCGAGCAGAGCAATATCCTTGCCGCCGGTAACATCGACAACGCAGTCAGGATTTTCGGATATTATTTTTGCGAGCGTGTCGTTGACCTCATCGATGTTTTCCATATCGGCACTTATATATTCTATCTCCGGACTTTCGCCGCGGCTCTTGAAAAAGCGGTTGTAGTCGCCGCGGCTCTCTTCGACCTGCAACGGGTCTGCACCGAAAAATATAAGCTTTTCGGGCTTGAATGCAACGGAAGCGAGCACATTGAGTATCGGTGATTCGTCAAAAAGTTCGATAAGCGTTTTCATCTTTTCAGCTCCGGGTAATAAGACATCTTTTATATATTGATTATAGCATCACCGAGCAGAAATATCAATTATTTGTTTATATTGACTATACGCGATTGACTTTTGCCGGCTTTAAAATTAATATATACATATGAAGAAAATACGGAGGAGTTACGATGAGCAAGAAAAAGAAAAAGCCGCTTATGGCGATGGTGTCGTCGGCATATTTTAAAATATATACAAAGAATTTTCTGACTTTCAGAAAGGGCGCTATGGGCAAGAGCGGCTATGCCTGTCGCAAATATCCTGGCTATGTCTCTGTATTCGGCTGGGAGGGTGACAAGGATGCTCCGATTGCGTTTATTGATGGCTCTTATCTTCTGCGCGACAGAAAAAATACACTCATAACTTTTGGTCTCGCCGATATAGACGGAAAAATCGAGTGGTTCAACAAAGAGGGTTGGCTGCCGTGCCTCGTCAGCAAATATCGCGCGGGCGGCTTTGAATGCACTATAGAAAACTTTGCAGATATTCTCGAGAGAGGAGATGACAAGTTTGAAATTGCCTATTCGAGAATGGCGCTCAAAAATATCAGCGGAAAAACTTTGAGCATACCGCGCGTGTCAAAACTGCTTATCCCGCTCAACAAACAGCCGCATTCCGTAAAACCCGGTGAAACAGTCGTTCTTGATTATGCCGTCGGCGCAGACCGTTTCGGCGAAAAATATGCATATCCCGCGAACAGTGAAATAGCTTCTGCAGGCGGGTTCGATGAGCACTATGAACATATGAAAGCTTACTGGACGGAGCGCATGGAACCGCTTGCAAAGATAGATGAACTGCCCGACAGCAAGCTTATAGACGCCTATAAGGCGGGATATGTGTATACGATGATAGTCAAGGATGGCTACGGGCTCCATGTCGGCGAGAACGGCTATGACAGAGTGTTCGACCATGATGTCCTCGGTATAATGGCATCGCTGCTGACAATAGGCGACTTCAAATATTTTGACGAATATTCAAAGACGATTCTCAAGTTTGTCCAGTATCCCGACGCCGGATGGAAATTCAGCTGGCCGTATGCGCTCTATCTCCAGAAAACAGGCGACAGGAAGCCCGTTGAAGAGCGCTTCGAGCAGATAAAGACAAACACTCACAAAATATCATCCGACAGGGACTTGGACGGAATAATGAAGCGCACAAACGCTATCGACAGCAACGGACACTGGACTATCGACAACTGGTCAGCTCTGTTCGGTCTCTGCACTTATAAATATATCTGCGACAGAATTGAAAACAAGTCTGAGAGCGAGTGGGCGCAGAAAGAATATACAGATCTCCTCTCGTGCGTTGAAAAGAAGCTTGGTGAAACTTCGAACAAATATAATCTTGATTATATCCCGATATCGATGGATGAGCCGAACGAATACGGTCAGCGCAGCGACCCTCACGATGCAAACTGGGGCTCAATGTTCCTGTTCGGTCGCTGGGGCTGGGAAGGCTATCTTTTCGGCGCGGAACAGGGAAGCGGCATGATAGAAAAAATCGACGGCACATATGCGCATATTTTTGAGTGCCGCAAAGATATAACAGATAATCCGTACAACTTCGGCGGATACCCGCACGGCTTCTTTTGCAGTTCATATAATGCCGGATACGGGAGCACCGCGCTCAGAGGCGAAAAATACCGAGACAGCGGTATAAAGGCGTATCAGTTTATGATAGACCACGCCCAAAGCGGTCCGTTCAGTTGGTGGGAGGGCGTAGGCTATCCCGAAGCGGACGGCGGTATATGGGCGAGCGGTGGAAGCGGCTCGGGCGGTGGTTCGTGCCCGCATATGTGGGGACAGAGCACCGCAACAAAAGTCCTGTGGGATTCTCTTATTGTTCAGAAAGCCGATTCGACCCTGCTTATCGGCAGGGGAATGCCAGCAGAATGGATAGAAAGCGGCAAAAAAACCGTTATCCGTGATTATCCGCTCAACGGCGGAAGAAAAATCGGCTTCTCGCTCGTTTCATCAAATGATACGGTTACTCTCACTCTGACCGGAGACGGCGCGGGCACTTGCGAGGCAATACTCGATCTTATCGGGCTCCGCGGAAATATAGAATCGGCAAGCTGCGAATATGACAGCGAGCGCGGAGTTGTTATTATCCCGAAAGGTGTAACACAGGTCACGGTGAGGAGAAAGATATAATGAAAAAGTATGTTATTCTGGCGGCTGTGTGTTGGTTCGCAGTCATATCTTTGGTCGGTATAATTCTGACCGTTTATGACAAGCGCATTGCCGGAAGCGGGAAGCGCCGTATCCCGGAGGCGACACTCATGACCGTCGGTCTGCTCGGCGCGGCGGGACCGATGTATTTGACAATGAAAAAAATCCGCCACAAGACCAAGCATAAAAAATTCATGCTCGGACTTCCGGCGGAAGTTCTTCTGCATATTCTGATTATTGCCGCAGCGGTTTATTTCTCGCTATCCTGAGCTGTTTCTTCTGTGTCAACCGGCTCGGGCACGACAAGCGAAACTGTTTTTCTGATGTCAATTCGGTCATAGTACTGCTTGAATCTGACCGCCACTCTGACCGTTCTGTCGCAGTGCGGGCAGTAATATTTGCTGCGGAAATACTGGTTTGAATATGACCACTGCTTTGTCTGCTCGCATTTACCGGAACATATCTCGCATTTATAATCAAGAACGCTTTTGTCAATAAGCGGGCTGTGAATATTGCTTATCGGGTGCGCCTTGAATGTAAGCCGCGCATAGAACTCATCGTTGCACTCTCTGATATACGGCTTGAATGCGTCTTTTGAATAGACTTTTTTCAGGCATTCAGCGCTGAGAAGACTGTCATCATAGGCTCTGTGATGCGAGAAACTGCTCTCGTCGATTCCGAGCTCCTGCGCCGCGGTCGAGAGACCTATCTGACGCGATTTCGGCGTTCCGAGTACAGACTGAATATACGCCTGCATGTCGGCATAATAGCTCAGAAATGGGACTGTATCGATACCGTTCAGATATTTGTAATTGTCGATGAGCACACGTATATCTCCGTCACCCCATGTGAGCAGTACGCACTCCGAGCCTATCCAACGGCGAAAGCTCGAAAAAACTTTGGTGAACGGCTCGCCGCTTCTGACTTCTTCATTTGTTATGTTTGTCAATTCTTTGACGCTGCCGCGCAGCTTTTTGCCTATCTGCGGTCTGACGAGACAGGAGAATTTGTCTTTGAAATTGAGATTTTCGTCAAGCTTTACGGCACCTATCTCTATTATCTCATTGATGAAACCTTTGGTTTTGCGGGCGTATGTATTGTTCCATTCGAGATCCATTATTATAAAATCCATCGAAACATCCTTTGAAATCTATATTTCACAATCTGAAATTTTTATTTAAAAACCATAAAGTATTATATATTAAAACCGGATGTATTGCAAGACAAAATAAACCTGTGTCGCATATCCGCTTTTTATGCCCTTTAGATTGATTTTCTTTTTCAAATGGGGTATTATATAAGACAAGCGTTTTATGACACATATAGTAAGGTAAAGGGAAGAAAATCATGCCTATAAAAATAGACAGCAATTTGCCGGCACATAAGCTGCTGGAGAATGAAAATATTTTCGTTATGACCGAGGAACGGGCAGTATCGCAGGATATACGCCCGCTGAAAATACTTATTCTCAATCTTATGCCGACAAAGATCGAGACAGAGACACAAATATTGCGTCTGCTGAGCAACTCGCCGATTCAGGTCGAGGCAGAGCTGCTTCAGACCGCCACGCATGAAGTAAAGAACGTTTCCAAAGAGCATATGCTCAAGTTCTACAAAACTTTTGATGATATAAAGAACGAACGCTTTGATGGCATGGTAGTCACCGGCGCTCCCGTTGAAAACATGGAGTTTGAGCAGGTAGACTATTGGGACGAGCTCTGCCGCATATTCGAGTGGAGCAAGACCAATGTCTATTCCTCGTTCTTCGTATGCTGGGGCGCTCAGGCGGCGCTCTATTATAAATACGGTCTGAAAAAGTATCAGCTCGATAAAAAGATGTTCGGTGTTTTTGAGCATGTTTCGCTCGATACTTTTCATCCGCTCATGCGCGGACTCGACGACAAATTCTGGGTGCCTCATTCAAGGCATACGGAAGTCAGGCGCGGCGACATCGCGCTGATAAAGGATCTTCAGATACTCTCTTATTCCGAGAGATCGGGTGTGCATCTGATATCCGATATGGAGTGCCGCAATTTCTTCTCGACAGGTCACTCAGAATATGACCGCGATACGCTTGCAAAAGAATATTTCCGCGATGTTGAAAAGGGCTTGGATATTGATCTTCCGGAAAACTACTTTCCGGACAATGACCCTTTGAAGACTCCGGAGGTCAAATGGCGCAGTGCCGCCAATATAATTTTTTCAAACTGGCTCAATTATTTCGTGTATCAGCGTACACCTTATGACTTGAGCACACTTTGACAGGAAGGTAAAGGAAAATGGGAGATATTTACATATCCGGCAACGGAAGAAGAAATCAGGATACTCAGGATATCCCGATAACGCCGCGCAGAGTCAATGTAAATGACCTCGGCGCACAGAACAGAAACGCTCAGCAGGTGCCGCCACAGGGGCAGAGACGCCAGCCTCAGCAGGGACAGCAATATGATCCGCGCCGCGAACAGCGCAGACCGAATCCCAATAATCAGCCCGGACAGAATCCGAACGGCGGGCAGCAGAATAGCGCTCCTTCGCCCAAAAAGCCGAAGAAAAAAAGCCGCGCCGCGAGAAATATATTTATAGTTCTTCTCGTACTTGTGCTTATCGGTTCGTGCATGTTTGGTGTTGTGTATTCAACGGCAAGCAAGATTGACTATAAGCCCGAGACACATCAGGACAATGTCTATGTCGATTCGTCAACTCTGATGCACGACAGCAAGGTGACAAATATCCTGCTTATCGGTGTCGACGGTTCAAGCTCTGATACTTCGCTGCGTTCCGATACCATGCTTATGGTGTCGATAGACCGCAACAACAAGAAGATAAAGCTGACTTCTTTCCTGCGCGATACATGGGCTGTTATTCCGTCGACAAAGTCTTATAACAAGCTCAACGCCGCCTGCTCTTACGGCGGAGCGCAGCTTGTCATGGACACTATAGAATATAACTACAATGTCAAGATAGACCACTATATGCTCGTCGGATTCGATATGTTTGAGACGATAATCGACTCGGTCGGCGGCATTGATGTTGAAGTGACTGAAAAAGAGGCGCAGTTCATGCGCGCCACAGCGAGAGCGACGAGAGAGATACAGTCCGGCAAGAGCGTTCATATGAACGGAGCGCAGGCGCTTGTCTATTGCCGCATAAGAAAGCTTGATTCCGACTTCATGCGCACTTATCGCCAGAGAAAAGTTATAACGGCTCTTATCAAGAAGGCAAAAACTTCAAATCCGATGACACTTAAGAAGCTTGCGGATACAGTGCTGCCGATGGTTCAGACCGATATGTCGCCCATGGAGCTCACGAAGCTTGTCTTCGGCGCGCCCAAGTATATCGGCTATGATGTGAAATCCGAGCGTGTGCCGCACGAAAATACTTGGAAATCGCAGACAAAGAGGGGACAGTCGGTTATAGTCACCGATTTTGATGCAAATATACAGTTCCTCAAGTCGTATTTGTATTCTGTAGACCCGGTTGAGGATGAGGAAACCACCTAAAACGGAGGGTATAGTCTGAAATATAATAAAATAATATTGCTCAAAGACGGCAGGGAATGCTGCCTGAGAAACGGAACGGAAAACGACGCACAGGAAGTTCTCGATGTCTTTAATCTAACACATGCCGAGACGGATTATCTGCTCACTTATCCCGATGAAAACAGTTTTACCGTTGAACAGGAGAGCTCGTTCCTCAAGGCAAAAACCGAGAGCAGCAATGAGATAGAAATCATTGCGGTCGTTGACGGTAAAATTGCCGGAACCGCCGGAATTGACGCTGTCGGAAACAAATACAAGACAAAACACAGAGCGGAGTTTGGAATAGGCATCGCCAAGGAATTTTGGGGGCTCGGCTTAGGGCGTGCGCTGACCGAGGCATGCATAGAATGTGCCAAAGAAGCCGGATATACTCAGCTGGAGCTCGACGTTGTCTCTGATAACGCAAGCGCGATTTCGCTTTATAAAAAAGTGGGCTTCGTTGAATACGGGAGAAACCCGAAAGGCTTCAATTCGCGTATAAGCGGATATCAGGAGCTCATCTACATGAAGCTCGACCTGTAAAACTACAGATACAGCAAAACGGGCGTTATGCAATTTAAGCATAACGCCCGTTTCTTCGCAGAAAAACAGAGCAGATCATCAAGACCTGCTCTGCTGCTTTTATTTATCTGACGCTCTCATAGAGGCTCTTGAACTCGAGAAGAATTCTCGAACCCTCGTGCTTCGATACGGAGAGAAGCTCTTCATTCTCGGTGAGTATCGAGTGATAGTTATTGTCCGCTATGATATAGCCGATCTGATCGTTCGTAAGGCCGAGCACCATAAGCTTTCTGCTGCCTACGATATCCTGCATCGAGGGATACTCCCAATCCTCGCCGGTCCAGGAGTCCTTTGCTTCGGTGCCGCCGCCGAATGCGATTTCGGGAGCAAGCTCGCCGGGGATTAGTGCGAACGCAAGGTTCGTTCCGATCTCCATATAGCCTATCTCGGTCGGGATTCTCATCGAGCCGTCCTTAGCTTTGACCGCTTCGTTAGCGAGAAGTCCGGTGGACGCGATGAACTCGAGCGCATGGTTATCAACGGTGACAAAGACATCTCTGTGAGCAATATTGAGGATGGGCTCAACTTTAGAGCCCTTATCAGCGGCGACAAGAATCTCGCCGAGCTTGTTGCCGTATGCTTCGACATTCTGGTATCTTGTGTTGCCCTCAACTGCCACGGGGGCGGTCTGCGAGGTTATTGCAAGCTCTGCGCCCTGAATCTGAACATAGTTGGCGCCCGCCGCATTGACCTGCTTCTCTATAAAATAGGGATAGTCGCCGGAGATGTTGGTCGTACCTGCACCGAGTCCGACGCAGTGGATAGCGGCATTGACTATCCATGTGGGCTTTGACTCTCTGTTGTCGGGAACAAAACAGAGACGGTTGAGATTGGGGTCAAAGGTCTGAGGATCGCGCTTGTCGCGGATATATTCATGAACATCGGTCTGGGAGAAATACATTTCGCCGGGCTCCATGTTGTTGACTGCCGCAATTATCGAGTCCGCGGTCGTCTTATAGAGGTGCTCCATGTATTCCTTGTTCTGTCCGTTGTGCAGGGTGCTCGGATCCATACCGACGGCGTTCTTGAAGGTATTTTCGAAGAGCACCTTGTTGAGGTCACCGTTGAGACCGAGAGTATCTATGGCGCTGTGCTGATGAAGAGTGGAAATATTTACGCTGACGATATTTTTGTTCTTTATGAATCCTGCGATTCTGCTTCTGATCTCGCGGACGTCTTTTGCCGCAAGTCCATATGCGTCGAGAACCGCGTAAACAACGATTCCGTTATCTGTGCCGTCGCTCATCGCGAATACTCTGACTCTGAGGTCGTCAAGTATCTCGGTGGGGTGCTTGGGGTTGGGATAGGAGAGGCTTCCGCCGACATAGTGGTTGCCGTCAAGCTCGTTGCCAGTGAGAAGCGTTGCGCTTGAATAACCGACATTCCAGCGGGCTCCGTCAGCTGCTTTGTCGTTGAAAGACTTGCTGCCGACATTTGAGTTTGTGAATTTGTAGTCCGCTTCGTCAGGTCTGCTCATCAGCGGGAAAACTTTGCTCAGACCGACCACAAGACTGTCGATAAGTTTGTCAACGGACATATAGAAAAGTCTGCTGACGCCTGTCTTGAAGCTGTCCCAGGTGAGCTTATCCGAAGATGAGAACGCGCCGAGGATAACTTTGATAACGCTGATAGCTTCGTTGATGTCATCAAGCGAGTCTGCGCGGGACGATGCGGAGCTGTCTGTCGTTGCTGTCAGCTCGGAAACATTCTGCGAAGCTAGCGCGAGGTCTGCGCCGTTGTCGGCCTGTGCGCCGACTGCGGCAGCGGTGGAACCGAAAGCGAGTACGGCAACGAGCATAATTGCCACGATACCGCTTATCAGCTTTTTACATTTCATCGTTTAACACTCCTTAGTTTATTTTACAGCCTTTTAGGCTTCTGCTTTCGTTTTGTTGACAGTGTCCATTATGCCGGCGAATACGCTTGCGACTATAGGTGCAGTCTCGGGACCGAGGGAGTTGGTCTCCTCATAATGTCTTCTGTCAAGTCTGTCGCGCGCGCCGTTGATATAGGGCTCGTTGGGGTTGAGATAGAAATCGTTCGGCGGGACGACATAGCCTGTAAAGTCATTGGAGAGGCAGAAGATGAGCATATTGTCATCGTTTGCGATCTGCAGCAGGGGAGTCGGGTTGATGTCGGGCGATTTGCCCTCGGCCGAACCCTCTGCGTCAAGATATCCGCCGTAAGCAAGCTCCGGGAACAGCTCGCAGGGGAGGAACAGAAGTTTGAGTCCGTCAAGCTCGAAATAGTTCATCTCGGTGTGTATCGACATATTGAGCGAACCCTTGCCGGTATATGCGGCGTGGGACTTGAGAATGCCGACTCTCTGAACGAGAGCGAGAACATAGTTATCGCACTGCGCATAGTATTCCTGGCGCATATAATTGAGTATGGGACGGAGCTTTCTCTCGTCCTCAATAGCCATTGCGGTGCGTGCTATCGACTGACCGCCCATCATGGTCGATTTGATATTGTCCTCGTCAAGCTCCTTGAGTCTGATAAGTCCGCCGATAGCGCCGACGAAATATATCGTCTCTGCGCCGGTCTTTTCGAGTATCTCGTTTCTGAGATATCCCGCAAAGTCAGCGCTGACATAGGAGTTCTTGCCGAGAAGCGACTCGGTATGAGAAGCGAAGTTTATCATCCAGACTTCACGGCTTCCGTCCTTGGGAACAAAGCGGAATCTTGTTACATCTTTCGAATAGACTTCGGGCAGACGGGAGTCGCGCTGAATCTCTTCGGCCTCCTTCTTGCCGTAATAGAGGTCTCCCTCTCTGCGGTCGTTGTAAGCGTCGATAACGACCTGCTTGACTTTCTGACGGAGCATCTCCATATATTTCTTGTTGCGTCCGCTTCTCGGAAGGGGACCCCAGAAGCCGACAGTGTCGATGCTCGCGTGGTTATGTATGCTCATGATATTAATTGAACGGCAGCCGGTCTCCTTTTTGAAATCCGCAAGCAGATCTCTGATTATGCCGACATCGTAGTTAGTCAGTCCGATATCGTCGATAGATACGAAAATGACGCCGCCTCTGCCGGACTGGTCGTCTATCCATATGGCGCTCGCGGTCATCGGATCGAGCGCGCCCTTTGCGGGGTTGTTGATCTTATAGCCTGCGACATAGTATGTTGTCTTGTCCATATCGTCGGGCATAACATCCGTCTTGGCAAAACCTACGCTGAAATAATCGCTCTTGGGCTCGCTGATATAATCAAACGTGCCTTTTTCAAGCTCGGGCGCGGGATTCTTCTTTGTCCTCTTTGCGCCGCCGCGTGACAGCGAATTCTGCAGCATTTTGCCGACTGTTCCTAAAGCACTCATGCTTTATCTCCTCTCAGAAAGCTAAAAGTTTTACTTTGCACAATATGTACAAAATTATCTTATATATTATAAACTTTTTATAAGTGAAAAGCAATATTTTTCAGCCAAAAATTATATGTGTCGATTAAATAAATGGGACATAAAGTACGCATTGCGCAAAAAAATGACTTATTTTGAAATAACATATTTCATTTTACTCCGGAAGTGTGTATAATATAAGCTGATTTATTATGTGAAGAGTGAAGCTCTCGATGGAACGGAGATATATTGATGAATTATAAGGTCAACCCGGACTCTCTTTCGGCGGTGTTTATGGTGCCGTCGCAGATAGTCGATCAGCATATCAAGCTTGCCGGCGGTCAGCAGCTGAAGGTCCTGCTCTGGACTCTCCGCCATGCGGGCGAGGGCTTTGATATGGAAAAAATGTGCAGGGACTTGAATTTTTCAGTCCCCGATGCGCAGGATTATCTTCAATATTGGGTCGAGACTGGGATACTTGTATTAGACGGAAATACCAAAACGGTATCTGCTTTTGCGCCCACCAAACCGGAGAAAAAAGAAGAGCCTGCAACGCAAAAAAAAGAGCTGCCGGATATCGTCCCGTCAAGACCGACCGCCGCCGAGATAGCTCAGCGTGCAGAGGAATCGGCGGATATAAAATTCCTGCTTCTCGAAACGCAGAACAAGCTCGGAAGAACCATAGGCTATGACGGACAGTGTACTCTTCTGATGATGCACGATACATACGGAATACCGGTCGAAGTCATACTCATGATAATTGAATACGCCGTTTCGATCGGCAAATCAAGCTTTCATTATATAGCCTCGATCGGAAAAGACTGGGGCGAGCGCGAAATAGATACTATCGAAAAAGCGGACGAGCAGATAAGCAGGCTCAATTCAGTCAACCGCGTCTGGGCATCGTTTGCCGCGATGGCAGGGCTTTCAAACTCACGCCCGACTCAGGCGCAGACAAAATATATTATCACATGGAACCGCGAATGGGGTTTCTCTCCAGAGATGATTTTTTTGGCATATGAGCAGATGGCGGAGCACTGCCAGAAAATGAGCTTCCCGTATATGAACAAGGTGCTTGAGTCGTGGCACACGAACGGAATAAAAACATCGTCTGATGTTGAAAAAGCAAACAAACCCGTATCTTCACCGAATTCGCCGCAGAACAAGAGTAAAGCCAATGCGGGACACGCTTCTTCATACGACCTCAACGAATTCAACCGCAATGCAATGCAGAAACCGATAGTTTATAAGAAGAAAAACAAGGATTGAGAGGGGAAAGACAAATGAGCTACAGCCGCAAGGTATATGTGAAAGCCGCATCGACGCTTGAACGCCGCCGCAGCAAAGCCGAGCGCACTCAGAGCATGCACCGCGAAGAGGCGTATGCAAAGATACCCGAGCTTATATCAATAGACCGCGAAATATCCTCGGCAGGTGCGGAAGTAATCCGCGCCATCGGCATGGGCGAGAACGCTCAGCGCTTTATCGAAGAGCTCTCGAAGAAAAATCTTGCCGCCCAGCAGCGCCGCAAGGATATCCTCAAAGAAAATGGCTATCCCGAAGATTATCTTGACGCGGACTATACCTGCAAAAAATGCCGCGACACAGGATTCGTCAGCGGCGTGATGTGCGACTGCTACAAAGAACTTCTGCGCGACACTGCTCTCGCGGAGCTCAATGAGCTTTCGCCGAGCACACGCTCGACTTTCGAGAGCTTCAATGTCAATTATTATCCTGATACCTCAGATCCTGTTACGGGAGTCAACCCGCGGAGCAGAATGAAAGAAATACTCGACTTCTGCAAGGATTACGCCGCCGATTTCGGAACGGATTCGCCGAGCCTTCTGCTCTACGGCGCAACCGGACTCGGAAAGACCCATCTCTCGCTCGCGATAGCATCCGAGGCTATCAGAAAGGGTTACGGAGTTATATACGGCTCGGCGCAGAATCTTATGTCGCGTCTTGAAAAGGAACATTTTTCAAGCGGACGGGATAACGAATACGAGGGCAGCGAGCAGGCTATACTCGAATGCGATCTTCTCGTTATTGATGACCTCGGCGCGGAATTTTCAACCCAGTTCACCGTTGCGGAGCTCTATAATATAATCAATACCCGCATTATGAGTCGCCTGCCTGTCATAATCAGCACGAATCTCACTCCCGATGGGCTCGAGCAGAAATATACACAGAGAATAACTTCAAGAATAATAGGTAATTATATCTCGCTATATTTCTGCGGAAAAGATATAAGACAGATAAAAACTATGGAACAGGAGTAATATGCCCTTATGGACATTATAAACAGCTTGACAAAAATGTTCGGTCTCCAGCGCTGGCAGGTCGAAAACACAGTGAAACTTATCGACGAGGGTAACACGATACCTTTTATTGCCCGATACAGAAAAGAAGCGCACGGCACACTTGACGATCAGGTACTGCGTGAACTCTCCGAGAAGCTCGAATATCTGCGCAACCTCGACAAGCGCAGGGAAGAGATCAGTGCATCAATAACCGCGCAGGAGAAGATGACTCCCGAAATCGAAGCCGCTCTCGAAAAGGCTTCGACTCTCGCGGAAATTGAGGATATTTACCGCCCGTTCAGACCCAAGCGCAGAACACGCGCTTCGATAGCCAAAGAAAAGGGGCTTGAGCCGCTCGCCGACGCGATTTTTGCTCAGGTCGCCGATTCCGCTTCGCCGACAGAGCTTGCGGCGGACTATATAGATGCCGAAAAGGGCGTTGAAACAGCTGAAGACGCGATAAACGGAGCGATGGATATTATCGCTGAAAACATATCGGATGACGCAGATATCCGCCGCCGTCTGCGCTCGCTGTTCACCGTTGCCGGTGTGCTTCGGTCGCGCGCCGCGGACAGCGAAAAAGAGAGCGTCTATACGATGTATTATGAATATGACGAGCCGGTAAATAAAATTGCCGGTCACCGCGTGCTTGCCGTCAACAGGGGCGAGAACGAAGGCTTCCTCAAAGTCGGCATAGATGTTGACCGCATAAAGGCTCTGAATATAATCAACGCAAATGTCCTGAGTGACAACGGCTCAGTCTGCACCGATATCGTGCGTGACGCTGCCGCCGACGCATACGACAGACTTATATTCCCGTCGGTCGAGCGCGAAATACGAAATATGATAACCGACAGCGCGGTTGAATCCGCACTCAAGGTGTTCTATGTGAACCTGCGAGAACTTCTGCTCCAGCCGCCAGTCAAGGGCAAGCGCGCCCTCGGACTCGACCCCGGTTACAGAACGGGATGCAAAGTCGCCGTTGTTGACGAAACCGGAAAAGTGCTCGATACCGGCGTTATATATGTTACTCATTCCGAGGAGCAGAAGCTCAAGGCAAAGCAGACGGTAAAACGCCTCATAGAAAAACACGGCGTTGAAGTAATAGCCATAGGCAACGGCACGGCTTCAAAGGAGACTGAGATATTTGCCGCCGATCTTATAAAAGAACTCGACCGCAAGGTGTCATATATGATGGTCAGCGAAGCGGGCGCTTCGGTTTATTCCGCTTCAAAGCTTGCGGCGGAAGAGTTCCCGCAGTTTGATGTTTCGCTCAGAAGCGCGGTCTCGATAGCCCGCAGACTTCAGGACCCGCTCGCCGAGCTTGTCAAGATTGACCCGAAAGCACTCGGTGTCGGTCAGTATCAGCACGATATGCCTAAAAAAGAGCTCGGCGAAACGCTTGACGGCGCGGTCGAATACTGCGTCAACTCCGTCGGCGCGGATGTCAACACCGCTTCTCCGTCGCTGCTCTCGCATATAGCCGGAATCAACTCCGGCGTTGCAAAAAATATAGTCACTTACAGAGAAGAAAACGGCGCGTTTACTTCCCGCGCTCAGCTCAAGAAAGTGCCGAAGCTCGGCGCAAAAGCCTATGAGCAGTGCGCCGGATTTATCAGAGTCCCGGAGAGCAAGAATGTTCTCGACAACACCGGCGTTCACCCCGAGAGCTACGATGCCGCAAAAGCGCTGCTTGAGCTCTGCGGACTTACAGTAAAAGATGCCGCAAAGGGGAATACCGATGCTCTTAAAGCGACCGTCGAGCTGCTCGGAGGCGAGAAAAAGGTTGCGGAAAAATTAGAGATAGGTCTGCCCACTCTTCAGGATATAATCAAAGAGCTCCAGAAGCCCGGACGCGATCCGCGTGACGAGCTTCCGCCTCCGCTTCTGCGCACCGATGTCATGGATATCAACGACCTCAAGCCCGGCATGGAGCTGAAGGGAACGGTTCGCAATGTTATTGATTTCGGCGCATTCGTCGATATCGGAGTGCATCAGGACGGACTCGTTCACATTTCGCAGATAACCAACAAATATATCAAGCACCCATCTGAGGTGCTGAAAGTCGGCGATATCGTCACGGTGTGGGTGCTGGCGGTCGATGTCAAAAAGAACCGCATATCGCTGACCATGAAAAAAGATAACGTTCAGAAACCTAAGGAGTAAATAGTTTTGTCAGAAAAATTCAGAAAAGATCTCACGCAGGGGAGCGTCACAAAACAGTTGCTCAAATTTTCCGTGCCTTTCCTGCTTTCAAACCTTTTGCAGGCACTTTATTCGGTCGCCGATATGGTGATTGTCGGCCAGTTTTGCGGAAAATCCGGAATAACCGGAGTTTCGATAGGCGGTCAGATAAATATTCTCGTTACCGGTGCAGCTCTCGGTCTCGCCATCGGCGGAACGGTGCTCATAGCTCAATACGGAGGAGCTAAAAAATACGATGATCAAAAGAGCACGATAGGCACAATGACTACGCTCTATATTATTCTCAGCGCAGTGCTTACCGTCGTTATGGTTCTGCTCACAAAGCCGATACTGCGCCTGCTCAAAACGCCGGACAACGCATTTGAAGAAGCGGTCAGATATCTGACTATCTGCATGCTCGGCACGGTGTTCATGTTCCTGTACAACGCCATAAGCGCGATACTGCGCGGCATGGGCGATTCGAAGCGTCCGCTCTATTTCGTGGCGATAGCCGCCGCGGTAAATGTTGTCGGAGATATAGTTCTTGTCGGTCCGCTGAAAATGGGCGCGGCCGGAGCGGCAATAGCCACTATCAGCTCTCAGGGGATAAGCGTTATTCTCTCGCTCATCTATCTCTTCAACAGCGGATTCTTCTCCGGCTACAAAATAAAAGATTTCAGAATAGACAGGCAGAAAGCTTTGAGCATAATAAAAATAGGTCTGCCGTCATCTGTTCAGCAGGTTATAGTCTCGTTTTCGTTTTTGACGCTGACGGCGCTCGTCAATTCTCTGCCGAATGCGGTTGCTGCGTCTGCCTGTCAGGGAATCGTCGGTAAGATAAATTCGTTTGCCATTCTGCCCGGACTTGCGATGAGCAGCGCCATATCTTCAATGGCGGGTCAGAATATCGGTGCAGGCGAATTCAAGCGCGCCAAGAAGACAATGACGACAGGACTCGCGATAGCGATGGGCATTTCGGTGCTCGTGTTCGTTATAGTCGAGATATTCCCGCGAGAGCTGCTGTCGCTGTTTACAAGCGAAACGGATGTTATCGAAACGGGCATAACATTTTTGAGACTTGCCGCAGTTGATTATATTATAGTCACTCCCGTGTTCTGCATGAACGGTCTCGCGATTGGTGCGGGATATACAAATATCGCTCTGCTCAATGCGGTTTTCAGTTCGATAGTTATAAGAGTCCCGCTCGCTTATCTGCTTGTGCGCGTGCTTGATCTCGGCTTCAACGGTATCGGAATCGCCATGGGCTTTGCTTCTGTCGCGTCGATAGTTGTAGGATTTATATTCATACAAAGCGGCAAGTGGAAGAAAGCAAAAATAAAGCTTTAAACAGGATTTTGTAAGGCGAAGAAAGGCACGCCTTATGCAATACATATCCGTTTTATCGGATAATCATTTGATATGGAGGACAAAAACATGAAGATTCTCGTTACGGGAGGCGCCGGTTTTATCGGCAGCAACTTTATCTATCATATGCTCCGCGAGCATCCGGATTATGATATCGTCTGCCTCGACCTTCTGACTTATGCCGGCAATCTCAAGACCCTCGACGAGGCGATGAAAAACGAGCATTTCAAGTTCGTAAAGGGCGATATCGCAGACCGTGAATTTGTTGATAAGCTATTCGAGGATGAAAAGTTCGATACAGTAGTCAACTTCGCGGCGGAAAGCCATGTTGACCGCTCGATAGAGAACCCAGAAGTGTTCCTCAGAACGAACATTATGGGCACTGCGGCTCTCATGGATGCCGCGAGAAAAACGGGCGTAAAGCGCTATCATCAGGTGTCGACCGACGAGGTTTACGGAGACCTTCCGCTCGATAGAACCGATCTGTTCTTCACGGAGGAGACGCCTATACACACTTCGAGCCCGTATTCCGCGTCAAAGGCTTCCGCAGATTTGCTTGTGCTTGCTTATTACAGAACCTACGGACTGCCTGTAACTATTTCGAGGTGCTCAAACAACTATGGCCCTTATCATTTCCCGGAGAAGCTTATACCTCTGATGATATCAAGAGCCTATAACAACGAGAGCCTGCCTGTCTACGGCGAGGGACTCAATGTCCGCGACTGGCTCTATGTTGAGGATCACTGTCGCGCTATTGATCTCATTATTCATAACGGCAGGGTAGGCGAGGTCTACAATGTCGGCGGTCATAACGAGAAGCGCAATATAGATGTTGTCAAAACGATTCTGCGCATCATGGGCAAACCCGAGTCGCTTATCACTCATGTCAAGGACAGAGCCGGTCATGATCTGCGATATGCCATTGACCCGACGAAGATACACAATGAGCTCGGCTGGAGCCCTGAGACCACCTTTGACGAGGGCATAAAGAAGACCGTTGACTGGTATATGAACAATAAGCAGTGGTGGGAAGACATCATCAACGGTGAATACCAAAATTATTACGAAAAAATGTATTCCAACAGATAAATAATTTTGTCTTTTTCTATTTGAGTGTTCTATAATTTATTTTTGAACTCAAGTACAAAAAAGTATTTACAACGCATTTTTTTCGTGCTATAATACAGAAAAAGGCGTATAGCCTTTGGTTAGGAGTTTCCAATGTCGGAAAAGAAAGAGAAGAAAGAAAAAGAACAGAAGAACACCGCGGAGGCGGAGCCCTCCAGGCGTTCGAGAAAAAAGCAGAACACTCACAAAGCTATTCTGCATCAGGCAAAGGTACTCTTTGAAAAAGAGGGTATCGGAAATGTCACAATTGAGCAGATAAGTGAGAGTGCCGATGTTTCGCGTTCCACATTCTTTTCGCACTTTGCTTCCGTTGACGATCTTCTCAAGGAGATTTCGGACGAGGAGATAAACGACGTCTTTGAAGCGGCAAGAAAGGGCGACGGCGAGCTTACCGTCAGTGCACTTTTGAAGCAGCTCAACGATGACACGTATCCGTATCCGTATCTTTCCGCAGAGGTTCTCATGCGCGGCATTCTCTCAAAAGGCGAGTCGAATTTCGCGCAGGTCGACCGTTTTCTCCGCAAGGAGATAGTGACCGACAAGAGTTATGCGAACACCCTCGAGGAGTTTTCGTCAAAAGAGCTTTCAGCTCTTATTCTCGGAGCCTTCTTCGGTCTTATCTTCCAGAAGATGATAAACGACGAGAGCTTCACAAACCCCGATGAAACAAGCGTGACTATCCAGAAATTCATAAAATATCTGAAAAATCAGGAGGAATTATCATGAGCAACGGATATGGAATCAGCAAATGGGAAGACGCAAAGACCATTTACAATGAGCTTCACGAGCTCACTTCTAAGCCGATCTATTGCGTTTCCGAAGAGGCACTTAAAGACGTTCTCGACTATTTCGAGACCAAGTGCGCAAAGTCGAAGGCGATCACCACCGAAGCAAAGCAGTATATCCCCGGCGGCGTTCAGCACAACCTCGCTTTCAACTATCCCTTCCCGATTTGCGTGACCAAGGCTGAAGGCGCGTTCCTTTATGACCTTGACGGCAACAAGTACTACGACTTCCTGCAGGCAGGCGGCCCGACAATCCTCGGCAGCAACTATGCTCCCGTGAGAGAGAAGGTCATTGAGCTTCTTAATGACTGCGGCCCTGTAACCGGTCTGTTCCACGAGGGTGAGCTCCTGCTCGCTAAGGAGATCAACAAACATATGCCCAACGTCGAGATGTTCCGTATGCTCGGTTCGGGCACTGAGTCCGTTATGGCTGCTATCCGTGTTGCACGCTGCGCCACAAAGGCAAAGCGCATCATCAAGGTCGGCGGCGCATATCACGGCTGGTCCGATCAGATGGTTTACGGTCTGAAGATTCCGGGCTCCAGATTCTTCCTTGAGTCCCACGGTATTCCGCACAGTTGCTACGGCACTACCGACGAGGTCAGACCCAACGATCTTGACATGCTCGAGAAGATGCTCAAGCTCAATAAGATGCGCGGCGGCACAGCTGCTGTTATCGTTGAGCCTGTCGGCCCCGAGAGCGGCACAAGACCTGTTGATTTCAACTACAACAAGGAAGTCAGAAAGCTCTGCGACAAGTACGGCTGCCTGTTCATCTTCGATGAGGTTGTTACCGGCTTCCGTGTCGGCCTCGGCGGTGCTCAGGGTTACTTCGATGTCGTACCCGATCTGACCATCTTCGGCAAGATCGTTGCAGGCGGCTATCCGTCAGCAGGCGGCGTCGGCGGTAAGAAGGAGTTCGTCAGCGGCATGGCCGCAGGTGTCGGTACCATGATGAAGCGCGCTTATGTCGGCGGTACTCTCGCGGCTAACCCGCTTTCGTCCTATGCAGGCTACTGCGCTATCCAGGAGATCGCAAGAACCAACGCTTGCGAAGTCGCAGGCAGAGCCGGTGACAGACTTGCTGCAGGTCTTAAAGATCTTGTTAACAAGTACGGTCTTCCTTATGTTGTTTACAACCAGGGCTCTATCGTCCACCTCGAGTGCACCGGTGCAATGAGCTACGACTTCAGCTCGATGAACATCCTCAAGTCGGCTCTCCCGATGCTCAAGACAAAGCCCGAGATGCTCCGCAGAAAGTCCGCTATGGAAGAGATGGGCGCAGCTTACATGGCAAACGGTATCGTTACCCTTGCCGGCAGCCGTCTTTACACTTCGATGGCAGATACCGACGAGATCATCGACGGTGCTCTTGAGAGATTTGACGATGTCTTCAAGAATGTCAAGGTTTGCCCCGCAGACCGCGTTTTCGCAAAGAAATAATCAAAAACTGATAAATGAGATGCTCTCCTTCGGGAGGGCATCTTTTTTCGGCATAACAGCCTTGAGTTTTTTAAAAAGTAATTGAATAACTTTTATAAATGTGCTAATATTAATAAGATAAACATTTGTTCATGGCTCGAAAAGAGGCGGTAATCATGCATGAGGATCACAGAAAAAGAGTAAAGGAGCGCTTCCTGAAAGACGGGATAGAAAATATGCCCGATCATGAGGTGCTTGAACTGCTTCTGTTCTTTTCAATACCGCGCAAAGACACCAACGCTCTGGCGCACGAATTGATAGAACACTTCGGCTCTCTCAACTGTGTGCTTGAAGCTTCCGCCGACGATCTTATGCAGGTAAACGGAATAGGGGAAACCTCTGCGACGCTTATAACACTTGCTTTTCAGCTGACGAAAAAGTATCTGAAAAACGCATCGGACAAAAAGCTTAAAAAATACGACGGACCTGAGTCGGTCAAAGAGCTTCTGATGTCAAAATATCTCGGCGCGCGGGAAGAGATGGTCTATATGCTGTCTCTCGACTTTGACGACAATATTCTCGCAATAAACAAGATATCGCACGGCACATTTTCTGCCGCAAATATAGACAAGCGTTTTGTGCTTGAAACTGCATTCCGCAACAAGGCACGTTCGGTCGTACTCGTTCACAATCATGTCAACGGAATACCTGTCCCGTCGCGCGACGATCTAAACACCACAAAGGCGGTCGGCGATTTCTTTCAGGGCGTAAATGTTCATCTGCTCGACCATCTCATATATACCGACGAAGACATCTTTTCAATGGCGCAGGTTAAGAAATTTGCACCGCTGTTTATATAAAGGATATCAATATGGATAAGTTCATTCTTCATTCTCAATACAAACCCATGGGCGACCAGCCGCAGGCAATAGCCGAACTGACCGACGGAGTCAACAGAGGATTCATCGAACAGACTCTACTCGGCGTTACCGGTTCCGGCAAAACATTTACGATGGCGAATGTCATTGCCAATCTAAATCGCCCGACGCTCATTCTCGCCCATAATAAAACGCTCGCGGCTCAGCTCTGTTCCGAGTTCCGCGAGTTTTTCCCTGAAAACGCAGTCGAGTATTTTGTTTCGTACTACGACTACTATCAGCCGGAGGCTTATATCCCGTCAACGGACACTTATATCGAAAAGGATTCCGCTATAAATGATGAAATAGACAAGCTCCGCCATTCCGCAACCTCTGCGCTCTCCGAACGGCGCGATGTTATAATTGTCGCCAGTGTGTCGTGCATATATAGCTTAGGCGACCCTATTGACTACCGCAGCATGGTTATTTCGCTCCGCCCCGGAATGGAAAAGAGCCGCGATGAAGTTATAAACAAGCTCGTTGAAATACAGTATGAGCGCAATGATATAAATTTCATCAGAAACAAGTTCCGAGTCCGCGGAGACGTGCTTGAAATATTCCCGGCGCAGTCTAGCGAAAACGCAATCAGAGTTGAATTTTTCGGCGACGAAGTTGACCGCATATCTGAGATAAACGCCCTGACAGGTGAGGTCAAGGGCGTGCTGTCCCATGTCGCAATATATCCCGCGTCCCACTATGTCGTTTCGCAGGAAAAGATGGAGCGCTCGATCAAAGAGATATATGATGAGATGACCGAGCGCGTCGCTCAGTTTGAGAGTCAGGGCAAACTGCTCGAAGCGCAGCGCATAAAGCAACGCACGGAATATGATATCGAGATGCTTCGCGAAACGGGATTTTGCAAGGGAATCGAGAACTATTCGAGAGTCATGTCAGGGCGTGAACCGGGTTCTCCGCCTTTTACGCTGCTCGACTATTTTCCGAAAGATTTTCTGCTGTTTGTCGACGAATCCCATGTGACGCTGCCGCAGGTACGCGGAATGTACGGCGGCGACCGCTCAAGAAAAGATACGCTCGTTGAATTCGGCTTCCGTTTACCGTCCGCATATGACAACAGACCGCTGACTTTCGATGAGTTCTACGAGAGAGTCGGTCAAAAAATATTCGTCAGCGCAACGCCCGGCGAGTTCGAACGCGAGACAAGTTCGCAGATTGCCGAACAGCTTATCCGTCCCACGGGTCTCGTCGATCCCTCGATTTCAGTCAGACCCACCGAGGGTCAGATAGACGATATTATATCCGAGATAAATATAAGAGTCGAGCGCAAGGAGCGAGTTCTTCTGACTACGCTCACCAAGAAGATGGCGGAAGATCTGACGGATTATCTCGAAGACCTCGGCATAAAAGTGCGCTATATGCACCACGATGTTGATACGATAGAACGAATGGAAATTATCCGCGATCTGCGCCTCGGCGAGTTTGATGTGCTCGTAGGCATAAACCTGCTGCGCGAGGGATTGGATATTCCTGAGGTTTCGCTCGTCATAATTCTTGATGCCGACAAGGAGGGCTTCCTGCGCTCCGAAACATCGTTGATACAGACGATAGGACGCGCGGCGCGAAACGCGAACGGCGAGGTTATCATGTATGCCGACTCCGTTACCCCGTCGATGGAGCGCGCAATAGTTGAGACCGAACGCAGACGCCAGAAGCAGATGGCATATAACGAAGAGCACGGAATTGTGCCCAAGACAATAATCAAGGGCGTTCGCGATGTTATCGAGATAACCAGCAAAAAGGACAAGGGCGAAAAGCCGATAAAGAAGATGAGCCGCAAGGAGCGCGAAGAGATGATAGTTCGCCTGACTGCGGAAATGAAAGCGGCGGCGAAAATACTTGAATTTGAGCACGCGGCATATCTTCGCGATAAGATAAACAAACTAAGAGAAGGAAAGTAATCGGAGGCGATATTCTTGCCGCAGAAAAATATAATTGTAAAAGGCGCAAGGGAGCACAACTTGAAAAATGTCGATGTTGAAATACCGCGCGACAAGCTCGTGGTGTTCACAGGGCTTTCGGGTTCGGGAAAATCATCGTTGGCATTTGACACTATATACGCCGAGGGGCAGAGAAGATATGTCGAGTCCCTCTCGTCATACGCAAGACAGTTCCTCGGTCAGATGGAGAAGCCTCAGGTGGACTACATCGAGGGACTTTCTCCCGCTATATCTATAGATCAGAAAACGACATCGAAGAACCCGCGTTCGACCGTCGGAACGGTGACTGAAATATATGATTATCTGCGCCTGCTCTATGCCCGCATAGGTATTCCACACTGTCCCGTCTGCGGCAGGGAGATATCGAGGCAGACTGTCGACGATATAGTTGACAGCGTGCTCGAGTTGCCCGAGGGCACCAGAATTCAGGTCATGGCACCTATTGCACGCGGTAAAAAGGGTCAATTCGTCAAGGAACTCGAAAGCGCGAAAAAGGACGGATATGTCCGCGTGCGCGTTGACGGAATAATATATGATCTCAGCGAAAAAATCGAGCTGGACAAAAACAAAAAGCACAATATAGAAATTGTGGTCGACAGACTCGTTGTAAAAGAGAGCATTCGAAGCAGACTTGCCGATTCCATTGAAACCGCGACAGGTCTTTCAGACGGCATTTTGCTCGTTGATGTAATAGACGGCGAAGAGAAGCTTTATTCTCTCGACTATGCCTGTCCGGAGCACGGAGTCAGCATTGAAGAGCTTGAACCGCGCATGTTCTCGTTCAACAACCCGTTCGGCGCCTGCCCGACCTGTTCCGGACTCAGCGTATTCATGAAGCCCGACCCTAATCTTATCGTGCCTGATAAAAATCTTTCGCTCAGACAGGGCGCGATAAAGGCGAGCGGCTGGAACAATGCCGACGGCGGCACGATAGCGCAGATGTACATGGAAGGTATTGCGAATAAATATGACTTTACTCTCGACACTCCGTTTAAAGATATCCCTGCGGACGGCGTTGACGCTATAATGTACGGCACAAAAGGTGAGAAGCTCAAGCTTACACGCAGAAACGAATATGGCACAGGCTCGTATATGACCGCGTTCGAGGGCATCTGCAACAATATTGAGCGCAGATATAAAGAGACCACAAGCGACTGGTCCCGCGCCGAGCTTGAACAGTGTATGTCAACGGTAAAATGTCCCGAATGCCACGGCGCAAGGCTCAGAAAAGAGTCGCTGTGCGTCACCGTCGGCGGAATAAACATCGATGAATTTGCAAATAAATCTATTGTCAAAGCTATAGAATTTCTTGATTCGCTTACCCTGACCGACCGCGAGCAGATGATAGCGAAGCTTATAGTCAAGGAGATAAAGGATAGACTGACATTTTTGCGCAGCGTCGGCCTCGGTTATCTGACCCTTGCCCGCTCGTCTGCGAGCCTCTCTGGCGGCGAAAGCCAGAGAATACGCCTTGCAACTCAGATCGGCTCGTCGCTTGTCGGAGTTCTGTATATTCTCGATGAGCCGAGTATAGGACTTCATCAGCGCGACAACGAAAAGCTTCTGAATACTCTTCGCAACCTCAGGGACATAGGCAACACGCTTATAGTTGTCGAGCACGACGAGGACACGATGCGCGCGGCGGACTACATCGTCGATGTCGGTCCGGGTGCGGGTATCCACGGCGGAAATATAGTCTGTACAGGCACGGCGGAAGATATAATGAACTGCAAGGAGTCGATAACCGGGCAGTATCTTAGCGGCCGCAAAAAAATTCCGGTTCCCGCAAAGCGCAGAAAAGGCAACGGAAAAAGCCTGAAAATAATCGGCGCACGCGAAAACAATCTCAAAAATATAGATGCCGAAATCCCGCTCGGCGAGTTTGTGTGTATAACCGGCGTATCCGGTTCGGGCAAATCGTCGCTTATAAACGAGATACTGTATAAACGCCTTGTGACCGAACTCAACGGAGCGAAAAAAGTTGCGGGCGCGCATACGGATATCCTCGGAATTGACAATCTCGACAAGGTTATCGCAATAGACCAGTCCCCGATAGGGCGTACTCCGCGCTCGAATCCGGCGACTTATACGGGCGTGTTCAATGATATCCGCGACCTGTTCGCATCAACTGCCGAGGCAAAAGCGAGGGGATACAAAGCAAACAGATTCTCGTTCAATGTCAAAGGCGGACGCTGCGAGGCGTGCCAGGGCGACGGAATAGTGAAGATAGAGATGCACTTCCTCGCCGATATCTATGTGCCCTGCGATGTCTGCAAAGGCGCAAGATACAACCGCGAAACACTCGAAGTCAAATACAAGGGCAAAAATATCTACGATGTGCTCGAAATGACCGTTGAAGAGGGGCTTGAGTTCTTTTCAAGCATACCGAAGATAAAGCGCAAATTGCAAACCCTCTACGATGTCGGTCTCGGCTATGTCAAAATCGGTCAGCCCGCAACTACACTTTCCGGCGGCGAGGCGCAGCGCGTCAAGCTTTCAACTGAGCTTTCACGCCGCTCTACAGGAAAGACTGTTTATATTCTTGACGAACCTACTACAGGGTTGCACACAGCCGATGTACACAAGCTCATCGAAGTGCTCCACAGGCTTGTTGACAACGGAAATTCAGTCATTGTTATCGAACACAACCTCGATGTCATAAAGACCGCCGACTGGATACTCGACCTCGGTCCCGAGGGCGGCGACGAGGGCGGCGAGATAATTGCGCAGGGCACTCCCGAGCAGGTTGCTGCAACCGAAGGCTCATACACCGGGCAATATCTCAAAAAGCTTCTGAACGATACGGAGGAATAACAGAATGATAACTTCACGAACCGTCAGTTCTCTTGAAAAGATTTTTCACGATTCCGAGCCGACCTGCGCGTCGCTCTCGGAGATGTCTATGCTCGGCAATGAGAGAACATCATTCCAGCTCGCGTATTTCTCTGACGAGGACACACAGTGCGGGATATCCGTATCCGGCTGGAGACCCGAGAATATAAAAATATACAAAGTCGTTGAGATAAATTCAGATCTTCCGGCTTTTGAGGACTCGGATTTTTATTTTCTCAGGAAAACTCCCGGGCTCTATCCTGATATGCTTGAGCCAGTTGAAGACAATTCATTTTTCGCGGAGAGCGGACATCACGGCAGCTTGTGGATCGAACTCGACGCGTCCGGCGAATCGGCGGGCAGACATGATATTTTTATCACGGTTTCAAAAGGCAAAGAGACCGTCACAAATGTTATCACAGTCGATGTAATCAACGCAAAGCTTCCCGAACAGGCGCTTATGTGTACCATGTGGTTCCACTGTGACTGCCTTGCGACATATTATAAAGTCGATGTTTTCAGCGAAGAGCACTGGAATATAATCGAAAACTATGTCAGAAATGCCGCGAATCACGGTGTCAATTTCATTTTAACTCCGCTTTTCACTCCGCCGCTTGATACCGAAGTCGGGGGAGAGAGACCGACCGTTCAGCTTGTCGATGTCAAAAAGACAAAGGACGGCTACGAGTTCGGCTTCGACAAGCTCGACCGATGGATAGATATGTGCAGACGCTGCGGAATTAAATATTTCGAAATGTCGCATCTGTTCACCCAGTGGGGTGCGGAGCACGCGCCGAAGATAGTCGCCGAAGTTGACGGAGAAAAGAAGCGCATCTTCGGTTGGGAGACCGATGCTGACAGCGAAGAATACCGCGACTTTCTGCACTGTTTTGCCGCGGCTCTGACCGCTTTTATCGACAGAAAGGGTATAAGAAATTTCTGCCGCTTCCATGTGTCGGATGAGCCGTCATTGGAGCAGTATGAAGTATATAAAAAGCGCGCCAATCTGATAGCGGAGATATTCCCGGGCTTCAAAATCATAGATGCGCTTTCGAATATTGAATTTTTTGACAAAGGCGCTGTGAAATATCCTATTCCGTCCGAAGATCATGTCGAAGACTTTGTCGGCAAAGTCGATGAATTCTGGACATATTACTGCTGTGGTCAGCACAACAAGAATGTTCCGAACAGATTCTTTGCAATGCCGTCGGCGCGAAACCGTATTCTCGGCACTCTGCTTTATAAGTACAATGCAACCGGATTTCTCCAGTGGGGCTATAACTACTGGTATTCGCAGTTTTCAAAGCATGAGATAGACCCGTTCACCGTGACCGATGCCGGCAAGGCGTTCCCGTCCGGCGATGCATTTGTTGTTTATCCCGGCGAAGACGGGCAGCCGATTAACTCGCTCAGGTTCAAAGTATTCTATGACGGACTCCAGGATCTTGCCGCGATGCGTCTGCTCGAAAGCCTTGTCGGGCGCGAAAAGGCGCTTGAAATCGCGATTCAGGATGATGAACTCACATTCCAGAAATACCCGCACGGCAGCAGCTATCTCCTGGCTCTCAGAGAGCGCGTGAACAAAGCTATAAAAGAGAATATATAAAAAATCACCGCGACCTGTAACAAGGGCGCGGTGATATATTTTTGTCTCTTATTCTTCTTCGGATTTTGCTTTTCTGTTCATAATGAACTCGTTTACTTTGTCGGACAGCTCACCGTGCAGCTTATACTTCTTTGTGAAGATGATGAGCGAAAGTACAACAAAAATCGGCGGAATAATAAACATCATTGTGGAAATGGTGTTCTTTGTGAGCTCTGTCTGAACGGGGAGAGTCGCATCATAGTGGGAGAACTGAAGTCCGAGGGCTATGACTATCGACTGTATGGTATATGCGAGCTTCTGAAGGAATCCTTTCATCGAGAAAACGATGGACTCCGAGCGGTATCCGAGGCTGTATTCGCCGTAATCAACGATATCGGCGAGCATAACGGTCTGCGAAACGAAGATGCATCCGATGCCCATGCAGCCTATAAGCGCAAAAACAGCAAACGGGATGAACATCTTGGCGTTAGATGCGAGAAGCACGGGACCGAACAGGAACATTCCGAGATAGCCTATAACGGTCATGCACATCGCGCCCTGAATGACCTTGCGGCGTGTGAACTTCTTCGAAAGCACCGGGAGCAGGAACAGACCAAGAGCCTGACCTACGCCGCCGATTGCCGCGAAATAAGAGAGCAGCGATTTGTTGCCCATGACATTATCGAAGAAGTAGATTCCCATTGCGTTGGTTATGTACCAGCCGGTGTTAAAGAGCAGGGCGGTGAGCATGAAAACGAGCAGCTGATCGTTCGATTTGACGGTCTTGAAAGCTTTTGCAAGCGTGAACTTCTCTTTCGGCGGCACTGAACCGCGCTCTTTGGTGGTGGTAACGGTGATAAGTGCACCGATAATAAGCACGATACCTGCTATCATAGCCCAGCGGCTGTAGCCGACGGAATCGTTGCCCTTGCCGAGCATCGCGACCATCTGAACGGTGAACACGCTGACTATTATCTGACCGAAGCCCGAGAAAAATCTCGGAATAGCGGAGACGACATTTCTCTTCTGCGGGTCGCTCGTCAACGCGGGAACCATCGACCAGTAGGGGATATCTATCATCGTGTTTGTCATGCCCCAGAGGACATACATAACAGCGGCATAGATATAGAGCTTTATATTTATGAAATCACTGCTGACCTCAAATCCGGGATTGGTGAAGAGAAATGTCAGCGCAACCGCATTGAGCACGGCGCCGCACATTATCCACGGGCGGAACTTGCCAAACTTAGACTTCGTGTTATCAACGATCGTGCCCATCATCGGGTCATTGATGCCGTCCCATATACGCGCGAGAGTCGGCACGATAAGCAGGAAAGTTGCATTGAGCAGAAGAACATCGGTTAAATACTTTGTAAGGAACGAGTTGAACAGACCGTAGCTCAGATCCATTCCGATAGCGCCCACGCCGAAACCGAGATATCCGAATATCCATGATATCCCGCCGGAGCTGCGCTTGGCTTTTTTCTCTTTCATTGATTCACATCCTCATAAAAGTTATAAGATAATATTAATTCAAACTAAAGCTTCCGTCAAGCCGAAAAAGACAAAATGAATTGAAAAATCGCGGTTTTGATGGTAATATATAGTCAGAACCTAAAAGGAGACGCTGTATGCAAGCTATAGACGAAAGACTTCGAGAATATATAGCTGACAGAATAATTCTTAAAGCGCTTTAAATGGGCTTTTCAACAAATACTATAAAAGTGAAAGGGGAACGGAATAATGCTCAGATTCAACTCCGACCATAAATTCAAGATAATGCAGATAGCCGATACTCAGGAGATTCCCGCCGTGTCGCCAGATACGCTGAGTCTCATAAACAATGCGCTTGACCGCGAAAAGCCCGACCTTGTTATCTTCACTGGCGATCAGATAAAGGGCTATTCAAAGAAGTTCAAAAAAGATCCTGCAATAATTGAGAGCACCATAGATATTCTCGTTGAGCCGATTGCAAAGAGAAACATTCCGTTTATGGTGACCTACGGCAATCACGACGCGCAGTGCGGCGTTGATAATCGCGGTCAGTACAAGTTCTACGCGAAGTACGACAATTTTATAAGCGGCGATCTTAGAAATGCCGACGATGTCGGAACGGCGGATATTCAGATTTATTCAAGCACCGAAGACAAGCCTGTGTTTGAGTTATATATAATCGACTCCCACGGCAAAGCAAAAGACGGCGCAGGATACGCACCCGTCGACAAAAAGCAAATAGAATGGTATGTCTCGCGCCGCGAACAGCTCAAAGCCGAAAACGGAGACTATCTGCCGTCGCTCGTGTTTCAGCATATCCCCGTGCCGGAGTTTTTCGATGTTATAAAGAAAGTGCCCAAGGGCACTAAGGGCGCAGTCCCGGCATACGGAGCACATGAAAATGAGTATTTTGTGCTCAATGATGAAACTATCGCCGAAGGCGGATTCATGCTCGAATCGCCCGCTTCTCCCGATGTAAACACCGGCGAATTTGAGGCGATGAGCGAAAATGGCGATGTCCTCGGCATATATGTCGGTCACGATCACAACAACAGCTTTGTCGTAAAATACAAAGGCGTTGATCTCGGATATACTCAGGGCGCGGGATTCAATGTGTACGGTCCAGGCGAAAACAGGGGAGTGCGAATCTTTGAGCTCGACGAGACTGCACCTCGCGAATACAAAACCCATACCGCGACATTCAAAGAACTCTGCGGAACAAAGATAAAGACCCCGGTCAAAGAGTTTATCTATAAGCACGCGCCGACCAGCCCGCGCGCCGTCAAACCGATACTCATAAAAGTCGGCATCGGCATTGCCGCAATTGCAGCTGTTTACGCCGCATATAAGTTCTTTACAGGGTTCAATATATAAACAAAAAACACAGCACCGCATTGGAAATTCCGCGGTGCTGTTTCTTTATTTTATAAACGAGAACATATGAATTATATTCATGTCTTCCTGCATATCAAGTCCGTGGCTTCCCGCTCCTCCGTCTATCTCATGGCAGCCATGATCGGGACAGAAGCCCAGCAGAGTTTTATGCCCGCTCCACTTCGCTTTTATAGCGTCGTGTATCTCTGAAAATACGGCTATATTCGCCTTGAGCGCATCTATCGACTCTTTACCCTCCGGCGCCCAGCGGTGCATTGTGCCGTCATAGTTGCCGTTATAGAGCGTGATGAAATCGTATTCATCTGAATCTATCAGCTCAAGCGCTTTTGCGTTGCACTCTTCAACGGACGGATATATGTAGTAATCAATGTTACGCTCAAGGAAGATTTTTGAAATACTGTCGCCCTCGGTCGAAACGATTGCGCAGCGTTTGCCTGCGTCGGCGAGGACATCAAAAGCCGTCGCTATTTTAAGAACCGGCTTTTCGTATTTCATTATACCGTGAACCTCCGGCATAACGCCCGAATACATCGAAGCGAAGCAGACCGGAGTCACGCTCGGCATAACCGAGAGTACGGGGAGCTGAATCTGAGTTCTGAGTATCGCATCTTTGAACAATTCAGTATATTTCTGAAACAGCCACAGTGCGATAGCATCGGGGTTATATATAAACAATCTGTCCGCTCCGTCTTCGCCGAACTCGGCAAAGAGCTTGTCGAGCACGATGTCGCACGGGGCATCTGCACCCTCGGGAGCATCGACGCCCAAAGCGCGCGTAAATGTGGCGGCGGAACGTGTCAGCCTTATTGAATCATAGAGTTCACTCATTATTTTCATTCTCCTTGATTAGATTATTTATATCCGATATTTCCGGCATCGAGAGCAGCGCTCCCTTTTTGCAGGTCACAAGAGATGCGGCAGCGTTTGCGAAAACAAGCATATTCCTGAGTTCAGCTTCTTTAACCTCTTTGCCGCCGTTATTCAAAAACCAGTCTATACAGCAAGCGCAGAAAGTATCGCCCGCTCCGGTTGTGTCTATCGTCTTTACATTGAGAAAAGTCGGCGCTTCGGCATAAATATTTTTATAATATGCGCGGCTTCCGCTGCGCCCCGCAGTCACAGTCAGTAATGCAACATTCGGGTAGCACGTTCTGAATATCTCAACAGCTTTATTTATTTCATTACAGCCGGTCAGAAAACGCAATTCGTCAATCTCGATTTTTACAATATCGCTCACCGAACAACCGTAATCTATTTTTTGCTTTGTTCTGTCCATGCTGTCCCAGAGCGGAGGACGGAGATTGGGGTCGAACGACAACAGCAAGCCCGAATCTTTCGCTGTCTCAATAGCTTTTACCGTTGCCTTTTCAACGACATCGTGTGTCATCGAAAGCGTTCCGAAGTGAAGAACGCGGCTCTGCTTTATGATATCTACATTGACTTCATCTTCGCGCAGCATCATATCCGCACCGGGAGCGCGGTAAAAAGAAAAGTTTCTGTCGCCGTATTCGTCCGTCTCAATAAAAGCGAGCGTTGTGCGGACATTCTCGTCAAACACGAGCCCGCCGATATCCGTGCCGCTGCTCTCGACAATATTTTTGAGCTTCTTGCCGAAAATATCGTCTCCGACTTTGCCGATAAACGCAGTGCTCCTGCCGAGCTTGTTGAGCATTGCCAGAACATTGCACGGCGCGCCGCCGGGATTCGCCTCAAAAATGGGCGAACCGATATCAGACATTCCCAACTGCGCCATATCGATGAGCAGTTCGCCTATTGCGGTGACATCAAACATTTTATGCTGCCTTCTTTCGTGTTTTGCGTTTCTTTGCGGCGGTTCTGATGCCGTTTATCGCCATACCGAGAAGCGGCGAAATAACAAGTGTGACAATTAAAATCACAAACTGGTTTTCAATCTCAAAATATTTCGGAACTATCGATTGCAGACGCTGATGAAGCAAATAAAGCTCAAGACTGTATTTGCCTAAAAAATCAAACGGGAAAGTAATAACTTTTTCAAGCTTCGGCAGTTTTTTATTGAGTACCGAAAGTCCGAGAGAGACAAGCAGGCAGAATGACGGCATCATCAGCAGAGCTGGATAGCAGTTGAGCCCGTTTTTTATATATTCCGGCTCTTTGACGCAGCCGTTGAGATAATAGGCGAGAAAAGTTCCGACTATAAATGCCGCAATATTGAGTATCAGCGAAGTTTTAGTAACTTTTTTATCTTGCTCAGCAAGCCTTCCCGTATGTATTCCGAGCAGGAAAACGGAAAGCCTGACTGCCGTTCCCCAAAGATAGATCAAATCGTTATAGTACATTATAACGCAAAGCGGAACAGAAAGAGACATACACGCTGAGGTATATATTATCTGCTTTTTGCCGCCGAGCTTTTTATAGAAGAACAGGAACAGGGGAGTTATAAGATAAAAAGCCAGCTGAGTTGGGATATACCAGTCAAATCGTGCGTGCCGCGTCCAATATCCGATGCCGGATATATAATAGAAGAAGTCAAGAGCACTCGCTCTGTCGAGCCTCAGCAGACAATATGAAGCGCAGGCAACTATAATATACGCAGGCAGAATGCGAACAAGACGCGCCTTATAAAACCCGAGCACATTCGGTCTTTTAGTCAGCGAATAATATACTCCGAGCCCGGAGAGGAAAAGAAAAATATCGACTCCGTAAAAGCCGATTCTGTGAATAAACCATCCGACTTCGGTGGCGAATTTCAGCGGTATGTGAAAATACATTACCCACAGTATGGCAAAGCCCATCAAAAAACCGCGATATTTGCTCAGTGAGCCGTAAGTCAAGCCGATCACTTCCTGTACATTTTTCACAATAGTAACATGAATTAACACCCATTTCAATATAAAATGAATTAGTTCTGCTTTTTCTCTTTTATTTTTTTGTTTAATGTGATAAAATTTTGTTGTTTAAAAAGACAAGAAGGAGTGCTGTATGAAAACTGAAAAAATAAGAGAGTCGATACTCGGCGGCAAGACATCGCTCGGTATTGAACTCGGTTCAACAAGAATCAAGGGTATACTTGTTGACGAAAACAACGAAGTCATCGCGGCGGGCGGTTATTCATGGGAAAATAAGCTCGAAAACGGCATCTGGACATATCATCTCAACGATGTTTGGACGGGTATGCGCGAATGTTACAGAACGCTTGCCGATGATGTAAAAGAAAAATATGATATCGAACTGACTTCTGTCGGCGCAATAGGTATTTCCGGCATGATGCACGGATATCTTGTGTTCGACAAAGAGGGCAGACAGTTAGCTGATTTCAGAACATGGCGAAACACCGTCACCGAGCGCTCGGCGGCTGAGCTTTCCGAGCTTTTCGGGTTCAATATTCCTCAGCGCTGGAGCATAGCTCACCTTGACCGCGCCATACTCAATGGCGAGGATCATATCAAAAGCATCGACTTTATGACAACGCTCGCGGGCTATGTACACTGGATGCTGACGGGAGAGAAGGCAATCGGTATCGGCGAAGCATCCGGTATGTTCCCGATAAACAGCGAAACTCACGATTTCGATGAAACGATGATAAAGAAGTTCGATTCGAGAGTAGCAGATAAAAATCTTCCTTGGAAGCTGCGCGACATATTGCCGACAGTACACAGCGCAGGAGATTTTGCCGGCAAGCTTACGGAAGAGGGCGCAAAGCTCCTTGATCCGACAGGAAAGCTCAAACCCGGTATTCCGTTCTGCCCGCCAGAGGGCGATGCAGGCACCGGCATGGTGGCAACGAACAGCGTTGGTCAGAGAACCGGCAATGTTTCGGCAGGAACGTCGATATTTGCAATGATAGTCCTCGAGAAGCCGCTTTCAAAGGTGTATCCCGAGATAGATATGGTAACAACGCCGGACGGCAGTCCCGTTGCGATGGTACACTGCAACAACTGCACGACCGATCTCGATTCGTGGATAGGTCTGCTCAAAGAGACTGTGGAGCTGATGAGCGGGAGCGTTGACGTGCCGAAGCTCTATGACACATTCTACAACAAAGCTCTCGAGGGCGCTCCGGACTGCGGCGGACTGCTCTCCTATAACTACTATTCCGGCGAGCACACAACAGGATTTGAAGCCGGCAGGCCGCTTTTCACAAAACTTCCGGACAGCAAGATGAATCTTGCAAACTTTGCCCGTGCAATACTCTTCTCATCCATGGCAACTTTAAAATTCGGCATGAACATACTGACCGAAAAAGAGTTTGTTCGCGTTGACAGACTTCTCGGCCACGGCGGACTGTTCAAAACCCCCGGTGTCGGTCAGAAGCTCATGGCGGCCGTGCTCGAAACCCCTGTTGTCGTTATGTCAACGGCAGGCGAGGGAGGCGCATGGGGAATCGCTCTGCTTGCATCATATATGAAGAACCGTGCGGACGGCGAATCGCTTGACAGTTTCCTCGATTCAAAAGTATTCGGCGATATGCTCGGAGACAGCGTAGCTCCCGACGCTGAAGACGCCGAGGGATTCAAAAAATATATGAATCGCTACAGAGCGGGTCTCGCTATAGAACGCGCGGCAGTAGACAACCTGAACTGAATATATTTTTCAGCCCTGTGCTTTCAAAAGTGCAGGGCTTTTTTATTTTTTCACCCTTTGATTTGACAAAAAAGACCTCGGCGGCGGCTTATAATTGAGTCATACCGTTTCGGGAGGTGCGCGATGAGCAATGTTATATATGTCGATATACTGCTGATGATAAATCTGCTCGTCAACTTTCTGATGCTGTCGGCGGCAGGTCTTTTGGTAAAAACTCCGACGCGCAGTTGGCGTATTTTGCTCTCCGCCGCAATAGGAGCGGCTTATTCGCTTATAATCTTTCTGCCCGATATGAATCTGTTCTTTTCGATAGCTTTGCGAGTTATCTGCTTTGCAGCGATGCTTTTTACTGCGTTTTCTATACGCTCGTTTAAAGATTTTCTCAGAGCTGGCGGAGGTTTTCTGATGGCAAACTTCGCCTTTGCGGGAATCACGCTCGCCATATGGCTGATGTTCAAACCTGACGGACTTACATATAAAAACGGCGCGGTGTATTTTGATATCAGCGCTGTTACGCTCCTGTTGACCTCCGCCGCCTGCTATGCTGTTATACGACTCATCTCCTATTTTATGCGCCGAAACGCGCCCGATAGCCACACGGCAACAGTAAGAATAAATTATCACGGAAAAGAGGCTGAATGCGCCGCTCTCATAGATACTGGCAGCTCACTGAAAGAGCCGTTTTCTTCATATCCCGCGATAGTGTTTGAGTACAGCGCGATAGCTTCTGTTCTGCCGGATGAAATAAAAGAACTCGTGCGCAGGGAGATAAAAGAAGACGAGTCATATGCCTGCCGCGGCGTCAGGTTTATAAGCTTCAGGTCGGTCGGCGGGAGCGGGCTTCTTCCGGCGATAAAAATTGACAAAGCAACAGTGAAAACCGCCAAGGGTATTTTTGTATGCAGCGAGACTTATGCCGCGATATACAACGGCTCGCTGTCCGACGGCGAATATTCGGCACTTATAGGAAACAATTTCTTTGACAGAGCGGAAAGGGGAGGCTCAAAAAATGAAAAAGCTGAAAGAGGTAATACAAAAACTGATAAACCGTTTTCTCAACCGCAGAGACCGTGGAGAGGTACACTACATAAACGGCTACGAGATACTGCCCGCCCCGCTGAAAAAAGATGAGGAGCGTGAGATATTCGAGCGCATCGAAGCGGGCGACGAATCCGCGCGAGAGCCGCTCATAGTGCATAATCTCAGGCTTGTGGTCTATATAGCGAGGAAGTTTGAAAACTCCGGAGTAGGAATAGAAGATCTGATATCAATAGGCACTATCGGACTGATAAAGGCGGTCAACACATTCAGACCGTCAAAGAACATAAAGCTCGCGACATATGCTTCACGGTGCATTGAAAACGAGATACTCATGTTCCTGCGCAAGACAAATAATATAAGAAACGAGATTTCGCTCGACGAACCGCTGAATGTGGATTGGGACGGGAACGAACTGCTTTTGTCCGATATTCTCGGCAGCGAGCCGGATACGGTAAATCGCGGCATAGAGGCAGAGGACGAAAAAAGTCTGCTCCTGCGCACCGTTGATGCTCTTGCTGACCGCGACAAGCTTATAATGCGAATGCGGTTCGGACTCGGCGGCGGAAAAGAATATACGCAAAAGGAAGTCGCGGATATGCTCGGCATATCGCAGAGCTACATATCAAGGCTCGAAAAAAGGATTATAGAACGCCTGAAAAAAGAAATGAACGTCGTGTGATTCGACGCACCTCCAGCGGCATATAATGCCGTTGGGGGTGATTTCTTTGAACTGCTGCGTGACGGATCTGAGAAACAAGCAGGTTATAAATCAAAGGGACGGAAATATACTCGGTCCCGTGTCGGATATTGAAGTTGACACTTGCTCGGGCAAGGTAGTTGCAATTATCGTATTCGGCAGGCCGAAATGTATGGGGCTGCTCGGACGATGCGACGATATAAGAATATGTTGGGAAGACATAAAAGTTATTGGCGAGGATGCCGTGCTCGTGTGCTACAATCAGCAGGCGTGCTGTGCGCCGCCGAGAAAAGGAGGTAGATTCTGCGACATATTCAATTCTTTTTGAAATAACTTGACAAATACTGCTTTTTATTGTATTATATTGCTACACTTTATCGGATAAAAGCTTTAAAGCGCAAAACAAAGAAAAAGCAGAGGAAGAAAAAATGGAGAACACCACCGTCTGGATAACTATCGCGGTATATGTTGCGGTTATGATAATAATCGGCATTGTATCGGGACGAGAATCAAAGAGCATAGCCGATTTGACGGTCGGCGGACGAAACGCCGGAGCGTGGCTTTCGGCGCTTTCTTACGGTACGGCATATTTTTCGGCAGTTATGTTTGTCGGCTACGCCGGCGGCACGGGACTCAACTATGGTCTTTGGGGTATCGCCGCAGGAATAGGCAACGCCGTGTTCGGATCGTGGCTCGCCTGGCGTGTGCTCGCCAGAAGAACACGCGATGTTTCAGACAGGCTCAAAATAAAAACTATGCCTCAGTTCTTTGAATTGAGATACAACAGCCGCGCCATGAAAATATTTGCCTGCATGGTTATATTTATTTTCATGATCCCGTATTCGGCGTCGGTCTATAAAGGTCTCGCGTCGGTTGCCGATGTTCTGCTCGGAATAGACGACAAAATATGCATGATAATTATTGCAGCTCTCGCCGCAGTGCTTCTTCTGCTCGGCGGATATCTTGTTCAGGCTCGCGCGGACTTTGTTCAGGGAATTGTCATGATGTTCGGCATAACTCTTCTTATAATTTTTGTCATCCGCTGCGACAGAGTCGGCGGTATAGAGGGTCTCAGAGAATACGCCAACTCGGCAGAGGGACTTCCGAAACTCGGACTCAAATCCGCAACTTCGCTCATCGCAACCGTGCTCATGACCAGCTTCGGCACATGGGGACTGCCGCAGATGATACAGAAATATTTCGGCATAAAGGACGACAAGCAGGCGAAGCGCGGCATAATAATATCCACATTTTTCGCTCTTCTTGTCGCGGGCGGAGGATATTTTATAGGCTCGCTCTGCCACAGATTCTTCACTGCCGACGAGATAGCATCATTTAAAAAGCCGGTTCAGGACTATGTCGTTCCGAATATGCTCAAGGTCGCGAATCTTCCAAATATACTGCTCGGAATCGTCCTTGTCCTGCTCATAGCAGCGTCGGTTTCGACTCTTTGCTCCATAACGCTCACTGCGAGCTCGACATTCTCCATGGACTTTGTAAAGAGCGTGCTCAAGCCCGGAATGAAAGAAAAGAAAGTAACTGTTCTCACAAAAGTTCTCTGCGTTGTATTTATTCTCTGCTCATATGTTGTCGCAAATACAGATACGCCCATTCTCGATATGATGAGCTACTCCTGGGGTATAATTTCCGGCTCGTTCCTTGCGCCTTATGTCGTTGCGCTGTTCTGGAAGCGTATGAACAAACACGGTGCCTGGGCTGCGATGATAGGCGGTTTCTCTGTCGCGATAGTTCCTGCGATATGCAAACTGCTTGTTGAGTTCGGGGTCAACAACAGCACGGCATCAACGCTTGCGGGATTCGGACCGCTTTTTGCCTGCATAGCGATGCTCCTTTCGCTCGCGCTCTGCTTCATCGTCAGCGCAATAACAGGAAAAGATGACAAGAATGTTACTGAATTATTTTATAACGGTATTGTCGAAAAAGAGTAACAGTGGTATAATTTATAGGTGATTTCCGAATACCCTGTCGAAGTATAAAAGAGGGAGACTTCAAGATGTTTTTTCAAAAGGAAATTGAAACAATGAAGCGCAGCGAGCTGGAAGCGCTGCAGCTCGAAAGACTGAAATGGACGGTTGATTACTGCTACAAAAATGTGCCGTTCTACACAAAGAAGCTTGACGAGGCGGGTATCTCCGCCGACAAGATCAAGAGCCTGAGCGATATAAAATACATACCGCCGACTACAAAAGCCGATTTGCGCGACAACTATCCGTTCGGTCTGTTCGCAAGACCGATGAAAGAGATGGTGCGTATTCACGCTTCGTCCGGCACAACAGGTAAGCCCACAGTCGTTGGATATACGAAGCACGACCTTGATCTGTGGTCGGACTGCGTTGCCCGTATTGCCGCCGCAGCAGGCGCTACCGACGAAGATATCGTTCAGATATCTTTCGGTTACGGCATGTTCACGGGTGCTCTGGGTCTTCATTACGGACTCGAAAAGCTCGGCGCAACGGTTGTTCCCAATTCGAGCGGAAACACCGAAAAGGCGCTGATGTATATGCGCGATTTCGGCACTACCGCGCTCGTTGCAACTCCGTCATACGCGCTTTATATGTGCGAAACGGCAAAAGAGCTCGACTATCCGATGAGCGACTACAAGCTTCGCCTCGGTCTGTTCGGCTCTGAGGGCTGCACACCCGAGATGAGAACCCAGATTGAAAAGGGCTGGGGACTATTCGCCACAGACAACTACGGCATGAGTGAGCTTATGGGTCCCGGAGTTTCCGGCGAATGCGAGGAGCGCGACGGACTGCATTTCTGCGAAGACTATTTCTATCCCGAGATAGTCGACCCCGAAACACTCGAACCTCTTGCCGAGGGAGAGACAGGCGAACTGCTTGTGACTACGCTGACAAAAGAGGGACTTCCTCTGCTCAGATACAGAACCCGCGACATCACAAGACTCAACTATTCTCCCTGCAAATGCGGAAGAACAGGCGTCAGGATGGACAAGGTCAAGGGCAGAAGCGACGATATGCTAAAAATACGCGGCGTGAACGTGTTCCCGTCGCAGATTGAAAGCGTGCTTATCGGCACGGAGCAGATCGGCGCAAACTATCAGCTGGTTGTCCGCCGCGAGGGATTTTCAGATACACTTGAAGTCCGCGTTGAGCTTGTTGACGCATCTCTGCTTGAGAGCTACGGCGAAATCGAGCGGCTTCAGAAGAAGATAATGCACAATCTCCAGACCACTCTTGGTATCCAGTGCAAGGTCAGCCTGCTTGAGCCCAAGACACTCGAGAGATTTGTCGGCAAGGCGCACAGAGTTGTTGATTTGAGAAACGAGAAGAAATAAATCCGGAGGCAAAAAATGAGAAAGTTACTTTTAGGAAACGAGGCCGTCGCAAGAGGCCTTTACGAAGCCGGATGCCGTGTTGCATCGAGCTATCCCGGCACCCCGAGCACCGAGGTGACGGAGAGCGCGGCTAAATATGATGAGATATACTGCGAATGGGCGCCGAACGAAAAGGTCGCTATGGAGACCGCAGGCGGTGCTGCCATAGCCGGAGCGCGTTCTTTCTGCGGCATGAAGCATGTCGGACTGAATGTTGCTGCCGACCCGCTGTTTACACTCTCTTATACAGGCGTAAACGCCGGTATGGTCATAGTCGTTGCGGACGATCCCGGAATGCATTCATCGCAGAATGAGCAGGATTCGCGCAACTATGCAAAGGCATCAAAGATACCGATGCTCGAGCCCGCAGATTCTCAGGAATGCCTCGCTTTCACGAAGCTCGCATATGATATCTCCGAGCGTTACGACACCCCGGTTATAATCAGACTCACTACGAGAATCTCTCATTCCCGCAGCCTTGTTGAGATAGGGGAGAGAGTCGACAACGGACTCAAGGAGTATGTCAAGGACACACAGAAATATGTCATGATGCCTGCTATGGCGAAGAAGAAGCATGTCATAGTTGAAGAGAGAACAAAGGCTCTCGAAGCATGGGGCGACAGTGAAGCTGTTGACCTCGGCGTCAACAAGATTGAATATAACGACAAGAAAATCGGCATAATCGCTGGCGGAATTGCCTATCAATACGCCAAAGAGGCTCTCGGCGATAAAGCGTCTTATCTCAAGATAGGCTGTCTCTATCCGCTGCCCGAGAAGATAATCCGCGACTTTGCGGCAGAATGCGAGAAAGTCTATGTCATCGAAGAGCTTGACTCTTACATAGAAGATCACTGCCGCAAGCTCGGAATAAACGTTATCGGCAAGGAACAGTTCACGCTTCTCGGCGAGTATTCGCAGAGCATGATAAAGAAAGTTATCCTCGATGAAGAGAACGCTTATCTCAAGGCCGATATAAATGTTCCTGCGCGTCCACCCGTACTTTGCGCAGGATGTCCGCACAGAGGTCTGTTCTATGCCCTCAAGAAGCTCAAGGTCAATGTCAGCGGTGATATCGGCTGCTATACGCTCGGCTCGATGGCTCCTCTCGGCATGATGGACACCTGCATCTGCATGGGCGCATCCGTCTCTGCGCTCCACGGCATGAACAAGGCTGACGAAGCCGGCAGTCACAAGCGCGTGGCCGTTATAGGTGATTCTACATTTATCCATTCCGGTGTTACGGGTCTTATAAACATCGCATATAACCAAAGCAATTCAGTTGTTATCGTCCTTGATAACAGCATCACCGGCATGACCGGACATCAGCAGAATCCGACTACCGGTCTTACAATAAAGGGTGACCCGACGACGGCAGTCAGCCTTGAGGCTCTCGCTCACGCAGTCGGAATAAACCGCGTCGTTGTCGTTGATCCTTATGACCTCGCAGCAACAGAAAAAGCAATAAAAGAAGAGCTTGAAGCGGACGAGCCCTCGGTAGTTATATCCCGCCGTCCCTGCGTACTTCTCAAATATGTTAAGACCAAGCCACCCGTCAAAGTCAACACCGACAAGTGCGCCTCCTGCAAGATGTGCATGAAGATCGGCTGCCCCGCGATAAGTATGAAAGAGGGCAAGGCTCACATTGACTTCACCCTTTGCGTCGGCTGCGATGTCTGCAAGCAGCTGTGCAAATTCGGTGCGATAGAATAAGAGAGGAGCGGGAAAAATGGCAGTTAAATCAATTATGATAGTCGGCGTCGGCGGCCAGGGTACTCTGCTTGCAAGCAGACTCCTCGGCAGCGCGCTTATAGACAGCGGATACGAAGTCAAAGTTTCCGAAATACACGGAATGAGCCAGCGCGGCGGTTCCGTTGTTACATATGTTAAATACGGCGATGAGGTTTTTTCGCCCACAATTGAGCAGGGTGAAGCCGATATAATCCTCGCCTTTGAGAAGCTCGAAGCCGCAAGATGGCTCAGCTTCCTTAAGCCCGACGGCAAATTAGTCGTCAACGATCAGTGCATTGACCCGATGCCGGTCATAACCGGAGCGGCGGAGTATCCTCAGAACATATCCGAGGCAATAAAAGCAACAGGAGCTTCTATGATAGAGCTTGATGCGCTTTCGCTCGCCGTTAAAGCGGGTTCGGCAAAGGCGGTCAATGTTGTTCTCATCGGCGCGATGGCAAGCCACATGCAGCTGAGCTATGAGACATGGATAAACGCTATAAAGAACACTGTGCCCGAGAAGTTCCTCGATATGAACCTTGAGGCGTTCCGCCTCGGCTATGAGCACGAAAAAAGCTGCTGAAACGCATTAAAGGCAGACAGTCAGCAAAAGGAGATATGATACGATGGCAAAGTATTTCAGCCCTGAAATTGAGACAGCGTCGCGCGATTATCTGCACGCAATACAGAGCGCAAGACTGATAAAAACCGTAAAAAGATGCTATGAGAACATTCCGTTTTACAAAGCAAAGTTTGACGAAATGGGTCTCAAGCCTGAAGATATCCACTCGATAGACGATATCAGCAAGCTGCCCTTTACAGTAAAGCAGGATCTCAGAGATCACTATCCGTTCGGACTTTTTGCCGTACCGAGAGATGAGCTTGTCAGAGTTCACGCCTCGTCCGGAACGACCGGAAAGCAGACTGTTGTCGGCTACACGAGAGGCGATATAGACCGCTGGTCGGAGTGCGTGGCAAGAGCTCTTACCGCTGCGGGCACAACGCCCTCGGACTACATCCACGTCTCCTACGGCTACGGACTTTTCACGGGCGGTATGGGTATTCATTACGGTGCGGAGAAGCTCGGCGCAACGGCTATTCCCGTGTCCTCCGGCAACACAAAGCGTCAGGTGCAGATTCTTCAGGATTTCGGCTCAAATGTGCTCTGCTGCACTCCGTCATACGCTCTGTTTATCGCAGAAACGCTCAACGAAATGAATATCGATCCCGCCGATTTGCCGCTTAGAATAGGTATTTTCGGTGCCGAGCCGTGGAGTGAGAACATGCGCACCCAGCTTGAGAATATGCTCAAAATCAAGGCATATGATATATACGGTCTCTCTGAGATAGCGGGTCCCGGCGTTGCATTTGAATGCTGCGAGCAGAGCGGAATGCATATATGCGAGGATTATTTCTATCCTGAGATAGTCGATCCCGTGACCCTCAAGCCGCTGCCCGACGGCGAATACGGCGAGCTCGTGTTCACATGTATTGGCAAAGAAGCTCTTCCGCTGCTCAGATACAGAACCCGCGACATTTCCGCAATAACGCATGAGAAATGCGCCTGCGGCAGAACGCTAGTCAAAATGCTCAGACCCAAGGGCAGAAGCGACGATATGCTTATTATCCGCGGCGTCAATGTTTTCCCGGCTCAGGTCGAGCATGTTATTCTTTCGCTCGGCATGGATCCGAACTATCAGATAATAGTTGACAGAGCGAATAACCTTGATATAATGACCGTCTGCATCGAGATGTCAGACCACATGTTCTCCGACTCGGTCAAGCAGATTGAGGCTAAAGAGAAAGAGATTTGCGGCGCCATGCAGTCCGTTCTCGGTGTCTCCGCAAAGGTGCGTCTTGTTGAACCGCACTCTCTGCCGCGCTACGAAGGCAAGGCTTCGAGAGTTATTGATAACAGAAAAATATAAAGGAGGAAAACCAAATGGCAATCAGTCAGATTTCGGTTTTTGTCGAAAACAGACCCGGCAGACTTGCCGACATAACGGCAGTCCTCGCCAAGAACAGCATCGATATCCGCGCTCTTTCCGTTGCGGATACCTCGGACTACGGCATTCTCCGCCTTATCGTCAACAACCCCAAGTCGGCGGTTGAGGCGCTCAGAAGCGAGGGAATGACCGCTTCCGCAACTCAGGTTCTCGGCATAATCATTCCCGATGAACCCGGCGGACTTGCGCGCGCTATCAAGGTGCTTTCAGATGCACAGATAAGCGTTGAGTATGCTTATGCGTTCATCACGCCTTCGGTCGGCAACGCCTATGTTATCATCAGAGTCGAAGATAACGATAAGGCTTCCGAGATACTCAAGGGCGCGGGAATCGAGCTCATTGAGCAGGACGATATCTTCAAGAAGTAAAGATTTTTAACGCCTCTGATTAAAAAATCAGGGGCGTTTTATTTTAAAAGACAGGATTAGAATTGATGAACAACAGCCAAATTATTTCTACTGCCATGGCGCAGTCCGCAACAGACCTCGGATGTGCGCCGGAAGACTTTATAAAAGACAAAAATATTATCGTTGAATCAACAGCAAGCCAGAATGCGCGAAAATATTTGAAGCTTCCGTTTATATGCGACCTCGTGTCATACGGAAACAACATTGTAGCTTCCGTTGACATGAAATATAAGGACATTGTAGAGCAGTATATAAACAGATTTGCACCGGAGCACTGCTTCGAAACACCGAGTATGCATATTCTAAACGATGCTTTTCAGGCGCACGGTATGCGTGTTTGTTTCATGGCCGAGTATTTTCTGCCGCGTATGGAGTCGCTTCAGGAACTGCCATGCCGATATGAACTCAAGGTTATGTATCCGAATGACTTCAAGGATTTATATCTGCCGCAGTGGAGCAACGCGCTGTGCACCGACAGAAAAGATTTAGATGTGCTGTGCGTCGGTGCATACGACGGCAATACTTTAATAGGGCTTGCAGGAGCTTCTGCCGACTGCTACACGATGTGGCAGATAGGAGTCGATGTTCTGCCGGAATATCGCAGGAAGGGCGTAGCTGGTGCGTTGACAAGCAGACTGGCACTGGAGATTATAAAACGCGGCAAAGTCCCGTTTTACTGCTGTGCATGGTCAAATATCAAATCTGCTGGGAACGCAATAAAAAGCGGATTCAGACCCGCATGGGCGGAGCTGACCGTAAAGCCCGCCGATTTCGTTGATAAACTGAACGGAATAAAAATTTAATAGATAAGCTAAAATGTCCTCGCATGGATACTGCGGGGACATTGGTATTTTTCGGGACAAAGCCTCATATTATTAGATAAAATAATGGAGGTAAAATGCTATGGACATAAACGCGGCAGCAAAGGAATACGGGAACGGTGTTATAACTTCACTGAAAAAGAATCGCAGAATACTTATTATGATGCTGCTTTTTGCAGCAGGAATGATAATAGGCGCACTTTCGCTGAAAAAGGCTGATAGCTATCTTTCAGGCGCATTTTCGGATATGTTTTCGGTTTATATAAGATCAAAAAGCAGCCAGTCTCTCGGCATGAATTTTATAAATTCGCTGGCTGTCAACGCCGCATTTATGCTCGCAGTATTTGTATTCGGGCTGTGTGCTGTCGGGCTGCCGCTGATATGCATTCTACCCATAATACGTGGAGTGGGGATAGGTATGCTGTCGGGCTATCTATACTCAAATTTTGCTCTGCGCGGGCTTGGGTACTGCGTTTTGGTGATATATCCCGGGCTTATACCGGCGATTTTTGCGCTCCTGCTTGCTTGCAGTGCCGGAATAAATTCATCATATGAAATGCTCCTCTCGATTTCTTCAGCTAAAGCACAAAGAGGGGATGGGAGCATAAAAATTTACTGTATGCGTTTTTTGATAATATGCATTCTTATAGTTCTTGCCGCTGTAACCGACGCCGCCGCAAGCAGACTTTTTTGCAGGCTGTTCAGCTTTTAATTTTCATCAGAATCAGATTCAGACTTTTTGCGGTTGATTTTGACTTTATTAAGCGGGTTGGAGTCAACGGCGCTGCGCAATTGTTCGTCGACAACATGAGTATAAATTTCAGTCGTTGCCAGATTCTCATGTCCGAGAATCTCTTTTAGTTGCAACACATCGACATGGCCGTATTGATACATAAGCGTAGCGGCCGTATGTCTTAGTTTGTGAGTTGAAAATCCCTGACCGCTGAGCCCGGATTTTTCAAGATACTCGTCAACTATATGCTGAACCGTTTTGGGGCTGATTCTGGTCTTTCGGTTGCTCAGGAACAGCGCTTCTTTGTCTTTCACGCCGTCAATCGGACGCACTTTCATATAGTCTTTTATTGCGCTTACACACGCATCATTGAGATAAACCGTGCGTTGTTTATTTCCTTTTCCAGTTATTATAATTGTATTATCCGGTTTTATATCAGAATAATTGATTGAAACAAGCTCCGAAAGACGCATTCCGCAGTTCATAAAAAGAACTAAAATGCAATAATCGCGCTCCTTATTTTTACCGTCTACGGATTCAAGCAAACTCACAGCCTGTTCAAGAGACAGATATTTCGGCAACGATTTCTTTATTTTCGGCGATTCCAGATCCTGCATGGGATTTTCATCAATATATCCCTGAACCTTTAAATAACGATAAAAGCGTTTGATAGAAACGACTTTGCGAGCTCTGGCTGCCGTATCATTGCCGCGCTCGGCGCGACAGTATTCCAAAAAGCCGTACGCAGTCGGTATACGGGCAAGCGAGATAAAATCGATATCAAGCTTTGAAATATCAATTTCATCTATAGAAGTGTTTTTATACTGCAAAAGGTTTTCTTGCTTGAGCATGTACGCAAAGAAAAGCCGAAGGTCTGAGGCGTATTCGCAGACAGTAAGCTGTGATTTGCCTTTGACACTCGACAGATAATTCAAATAATCCCGCACCAATCGCGGCAGGCATACAAAATCCTCAGGTTTCATATAAACCCGAAAGAAAGCAGTAAAAACGCATTTTAAACCGTTTCAGCTCCCCATAATTATACAAAACATTTATTTTGTATAATTTCTGCTGTTTCTTTCGGCACTCTCCTTTCGCATAGAATTAAAACCCTATCCCGAACAGCCGCTTTGTATTCTCGGTTGCGGCATCGACAAGTGTTTGCACATCCATGTTTTTAACGCTCGCTATCGTCTGCGCGGAATATGCAATCATATCAGACGAGCATCTCGTTCCTCTGAGCGGCACCGGTGCCATATAAGGACAGTCGGTTTCAAGTAAAATTCTGCTGATATCAGTTGCCGCTGCGACTGCAACAGGCTTCTTCGCGTTCTTGAAAGTAACTGCTCCGCCAAGGCCGATATACATTCCGAGTTTCAGAACTTCCTGCGCCATTTCAACGCTGCCGGAAAAACAATGTACCACGCCTTTTGGTTTATATTTCTTAAGCAAAGTCATTGTGTCCTCGTGCGCTTCCCTGTCGTGGATTATAACAGGCAGATCCAGTTCTTTTGAAAGTTTCAGCTGAAGCTCGAAAATCTCCTTTTGAAGCTCTCTTGGCGAGAAATCATAGTGATAATCGAGTCCAATCTCCCCTATTGCAACGCATTTTTTCTTTTTTGTGAAATCAATTATTTTTTGTTTTATTTCGCTAATATCAGCAACTTTTAATTCTTTTTCAGCCTCATGCGGATGAATTCCGCACGCACACCAAAAAAAAGGATATTTTTCAGAAAGCTCCGCAGATGTTGCGGAGCTTTTCAGGTCACTTGCGCAGTTTATAACAGCGCAAACGCCCTTTGACGGCAAGGACGCTATCAATTCGTCCCTGTCGCCGTCAAACTGTTCGTCGTCGTAATGGGCGTGGCTGTCAAAAATATTTTTTATCATCTTATCTTTGCTCCGACCGGGATATCGTCAACGAAAATCACCTTGACATCATCGTCTGCGCAGTCAGCCGCAAGAATCATTCCGCAGCTTTCAACGCCGCAGAGCTTTGCGGGCTTGAGGTTTGATACAAGGATTATATTATGACCGACAAGATCCTCGGGCTTGTACCACTTGGCAATTCCGGAAGCAACAGTGCGCAGTCCGCTGCCGTCGTCGATAGTCAGTTCAAGTAGCTTCTTTGCGCGTTTTACGGGCACGCAATCCTTGATTTTTGCAACCTTGAGCTCGACTTTTGCAAAGTCGTCAATGCCAATCATTGCAACTCCGGGAATCTCTTCTTTCTTCTCTTCGAGTGCCGCTTCGGAGACGGAAGTCTCCTTCTCTATCTCCTCAAGCATCTTTTCTGCGTCGATTCTGTTAAACAGCGGAGTCGCCGTTCCGACACGTCCGCCGGCTTTGAGTGCGCCAAAAGACTGGATGCTCTCATAAGAAGATATATCCGTGTTGAGCTGCTCAAGAATCTTGTCCGAGGTATCGGGCATAAAGGGCTTGAGCTGAACGGCAATTATTCTGATGCTCTCAAGGAGATTATAAAGCACCGTACCGAGCCTTGCGCGCTTATCTTCATCCTTTGCGAGCAGCCACGGAGTCGTCTCGTCGATATATTTGTTGCTGCGTCTTGCTGCGCTGAAAATAGCCTCAAGCGCATCCGCAACATGGAAATCATCCATGCATTTATCAACCGTCTTTACGCTGCCGAGAACGGTATTTTTGAGATCCTCATCGACGGCTTCCGGAGCTTCGGGAGCGAGTATCTCGCCGCCGAAATATTTATTTGACATTGCAATCGTTCTGTTTACAAGATTGCCGAGCGTGTTTGCAAGCTCGGAATTGTAGCGCTCGATTATAGTTGTATAAGTAATCGAACCGTCAGCGGCATAAGGCATCTCGGAGAGCAGATAATATCTGATGGCGTCAACGCCGAAATGTCTCACAAGATCGTCCGCATATATGACATTGCCCTTGGACTTTGACATCTTGTCCGTTCCGAAAAGCAGCCACGGGTGACCGAATACTTTCTTGGGCAGTTCAAGACCGAGAGCCATGAGCATAATCGGCCAATAGATCGTGTGGAAACGAAGAATGTCTTTGCCGATTATATGCGCGTCTGCCGGCCAATATTTGTTGAACAGCTCGGAGCTGCCGTCGGGATCATAACCGAGAGCGGTGATATAGTTCGAAAGCGCGTCTATCCAGACATAGATGACATGCTTGTCATCAAAGTCGACCGGAACGCCCCATTTGAAAGACGAACGTGAAACGCAGAGATCCTGAATACCGGGCTTTATGAAATTGTTGACCATTTCTTTTTTGCGGCTCTCGGGATAGATAAAGTTCGGGTTCGCCTCGATATAATCCTCAAGCTGCTTCTGATACTTTGACATTCTGAGAAAATATGCCTCTTCCTTTGTCGGGACAAGCTCGCTGCCGCAGTCCGGGCACTTTCCGTCAACGACCTGGGACTCGGTGAAAAAGCTCTCACAAGGCACGCAGTACATGCCTTCGTACTCGCTCTTATAGATATCGCCCTGGTCATAAAGCTTGCGGAATATCTTCTGAACTACCTTTTCATGATAATCGTCGGTCGTTCTGATAAACTTGTCATAAGTTGTGTTGAGCAGATCGCAGATACCGCGTATCTCCCCTGCCACCTTGTCGACATATTCTTTCGGGGATACGCCTGCGTTCTTGGCGTACTCCTCTATCTTCTGACCGTGTTCATCGGTACCGGTAAGGAAAAACACATCATATCCCTGCATTCGCTTATACCTGGCTATGGCATCGGTGAGAACTATCTCATAGGAATTGCCTATGTGAGGCTTGCGCGATGTGTAAGCAATCGCAGTTGTGATGTAATACTTTTCTTTGGACATGATTTGTTTTCCTCCTCGTATGTAAATACTTATATATTATACCATCTTTTTTATATTTTACAAGACAAAACCGTGCCTTGCGGCACGGTCATCGTGTTTTCTTTTTCATATTTGCGGCAAGTATGCCTCCAATGCAGGCACATACGGCCGCAACAGCTACCGCAATCGCTGTTTTTATGCCTACACTGCCGCATGCGGCCGCGGCGGATACAACAACGCAGGCAATAAGCAAAACTGATGAACACAGTCCCAACAGAAGTCCGTTTTTTCTTATCGGGATGACAGAAAATAGTCCGGCTATAAACGCCGCTATTGCGGCACACACAATTGAAACTGGCGTATAAGCTCCCGACGAAACACCTTTTTTGAGTATCACCGCAGAGGCAATCAAAAGCAGTATAAAAAATATTGCGGCGCCAAGCGCATTGCCGATAAGCAGACTTATCAGAAGAGTTTTCTTATCGTTGGTTTCCTTTCGCTCTCCCCTTTTGGCAGGCATAAAAAATCCCCCTCATACCATTTGTTAAAAAGTATGAGGGGAAGTCTGATTTTATGTCAGATTACTCAGCATCCGCATCCTTGTTCTTCTTGCTCTTCTTGCGGCTTGCCTTGCTCTTTGCCTTGGCCTCTTCCATCTTTGCGGCCTTCTCGGCTTCCTGAGCTTCCTTCGCGGCAGCTCTCTCAGCCTTGAGCTTCTCGTTAGCGGTGTTGTTGGTGCTGATAGCCCATCTCATAATCTTGATTCTGTTTCTTTCAGCGCCGGTCTCTATAATAAGAGAATCATCCTTAACAGTGACAACGCGTCCGACGATACCGCCGATGGTGGTGATCTCATCGCCGACTTCGATGCTGTCGCGCATCTGCTGCTCTTCCTTCTGCTTTTTCTTCTGGGGACGGATCATGACAAAATACATGACCGCGAACAGAAGAACCATCATAACGATAAGGGAAATCTGGCTCTTGCCGGCATTCGCACCGTTTGCAGCTGTACCGCTGGCAAGATTTAAAAACTGTACTAAATTCATAATGAACCTCCAAATGATAATAGAATAATTATAACTGCTGTTTCATATTTATGCAAGCATTTATTGAAATTTTTAGACTGATGCGAGCGAAAAAACATAATCTTTGTGCACAATGCCTGTCTCAATAAAGGATATTCCGCTGCATTCGAATCCCCTTTCGGTTATTTCGAGCGATATATCGCTGACTGTACTTACCTTTGGACTCAGCGCCTTGAAGCAGGCTTCTTTGACAGACCACAGCGTAAGCAGGCTTTGCGTATCTGTCGCGTATTCCCTCTCGGCATCGTTGACGCATATTTTGTTTATGAGCTTCGGATTGACATCACGCTTTTTCTCTATATCAACTCCGATTGGGAAACTGCTCACAGCGCAGACTGCATAGTCGCCGGAATGGCTGAGCGATATATAACATCCATCGCACAGCGGCTTTCCGTTGCCGTCGCAAGTTATTCTGATTTCGTCCTCATCAATACCCAAAAAGTCGGCAGACGCGCGCCTTGCGGCGAGATTCGCGGCAAGCGAGCGTTTTTTGTCATCTTCAAAGCGCATCCTGGAAACGCGCTCATGTTTCTGCGGACAAAGAAAATTCATTTCGCGCTCGTACTGCTCGTTGGTCAGTTCGTTTATATTTATAAAAAGTGTCAGTGCCATTACTTTGCGTGTATCTTCTGACCGTCTTCAATATCTTCGGACGGTATCTTGACTATCTTATCCCCTACCGAGCAGCCGGAAAGTATCTGATAATGCTCTCCGTCAAAAAGTCCTGTTGTAACCTCGGTTTTCTTAACAGTCTTTGAATCCGGATCATAGAGATAGATATATGACTTTCCGTCCTCGTACTGTATCGACTCAACCGGGACAAGAGTGGCGTTCTTTTGGGTTTCGAGCTTTATGGACATATCAACCGAAAGACCAATTATAATGCTCTTGTCGGGCCGTTCAATCATCGCTTTCGCCTCAACTTCGCTGCCGCCGGATGTTGAACCGAGAAGCGAAGTAATGCTTGACGAGGCAGATTCAGAGGCGATGGGGCTTATAAAGCTGACATATCCGCTGAACTTCTTGCCTGTTGCACCGGTTATCTCGACCGGCTGGTCGAGTTTTATTTTATATATATCCTTGCCGCTGACACTGAAAGTCGCAGAGAGCGGATAATATTCAACGACTATACCGCCGGGAGTTCCCGGGAAAAGCTGATTGATAATACCGGAAAAGTCCTTTGTGTCCGATGTTGCGGATGAGAGAAGCGAAGATATATCAATACTGTCGAGTGAGACTGTTGAATTGCTTTTCGGCGTGTGATATGTCTCGCCGCTGACGATGTTTATTTCCCTTACAACGCCGTCGTTCTCGGCAACCCAGCCTTTTTTCAATGCGTTCACAGCTTCAACAGTGCTGTCAAGATCGTTTTTGGCGGATTCGGCAACGGAGAGATAGAGCGACGCGAGCGTATCGCCGGACTGGAGCTTCAATATACTCTGGCGCGCCTTAAGCTCAACCAATTCAAGCTGCGCCGATATCAGCTGCTTTTCCTCGTCGGAAACCGAAAGGAGCTTGAGTATCGACGAAATCTGATTGTTCGCGCCGTTAATTATATTCTCGAGATGCTGGAGTATCTCCGAAACCTGAGTGCCTGAAGAGAAGAGTCTGTCAACTATTTCTGCCGCCAATTTGCTGTCGCCGAGGAGCTCGGTGAGCTGCTTTTTCAGCGAGATAGTTTCCTTTGTGTCGTCCTTCGGTTTTGCCGCATCGACCTTTTCGCTGAGTTTCTCTATATCTTGCTGTTTCTGCTCTATCTGCTTTGAGAGCGACTCAAGCTGAGCCACGGAGGCGTTCGCGTTTGAAGCATACTTTCTGTACTGCGACATGGCGGCGTTATAGTTCTCTCGCTTCTGCGCCACAACGTCGCTGAGTGAGCTTGTATCAAATGTCGCAAGCACATCGCCTTTTTTAACAGCATCTCCGACTCTGACATCCACGCTCTTGACATAAGTGCCGTCAAGTATTTCAAACGACGCCTGGTTCTCGGAGTTCACAGTGCCGGAAAGCTTGAGCGTTTCGGTGATATCGCCGGCAGTCACATCCGCCAGGGCAACCGTGGTGCGCGTTTTCTTGCTTATCATAACATAAGCAGTGACACCAAGCGCAATGATAAGCAACGCAGCAACGATACTGATAACGATTTTCTGCTTTTTGTTGAGTATCTTCTTTGTCATCCCAATTCTCCATCATGTATTTTCTTATATATTACACTTATGTTTCGGCGAGTTAAAGTACATTTTGTAAACTTTTTTAAAAAAGTCGGATCCATGCGGCGAACACACGAATCCGACATAATTATTTAGTTGCAGCGCTTCCAAAGCGAGGGCGAAAACAAAGCGAGAACCGGGAATATCTCCAGTCTGCCGATTATCATGTCCGCGCTGAGAACAAGCTTGCTGAACCACGAGAATCCACTGAAATTGCCCATTGGACCGACAATATCTATTCCGGGTCCGATGTTATTCATGCACGATATAACCGCAGTTACATTGGTCGTGAAGCTAAAATCATCGATTGAAACAAGAAGCGTGGATGCTATCATAACAATAACATATGCAACAAGATACATAGAAACATTTCTGACGAGTGCTTCATTCTGAACCTTTCCGTCAATACGGAGCACTTTGACGCTACGCGGATGAACAACGCGCTGCATCTCGTTGCGAAGAGCCTTGAATAATATAAGGACTCTCGACACCTTCAAGCCGCCGCCGGTAGAGCCCGCGCACGCGCCCATGAGCATGAGCACAACGAGAATATATCGCGAAAGCTCAGGCCAAAGCGAAAAATCAGTGGTAGAAAATCCGGTTGTCGTGATAATCGACGAAACCTGGAAGAAGCTGTGGTGAAAAGCGTCAAACCAGTTTGAGAACATTGAGCGAATATTTATTGCTATCACCGTAACCGACACCAAAACGGTTATGATATAGAAGCGAAGCTCCTCGTTTTTGAAAACGAGCTTGAAGTCTCTTGCAAGCAGCAGATAATAAATATTGAAGTTCACGCCGAACATCAGCATAAACACGGCAATAACACCCTGAAGATAGTAGCTGTCATACGCGCCGATACTGGCGTTCTTTATTCCGAAGCCGCCCGTTCCGGCGGTTGCAAAAGAGTTCAGAACACTGTCAAACAGCGGCATTCCTCCTGCGAAAAGCAAAATGATTTCAATAATCGTCAGCGCAATGTATATGATGTAAAGAATTTGTGCGGTCTGGCGCATCTTTGAAACGAGCTTTCCGAACGTGGGACCCGGGCTTTCGGCTCTCAGAATATAGAGCGACTGAGCGTCGTTGTCCTTGCCATTTGGTACAACCGCAAGCAAGAACACAAGAACGCCCATTCCACCGAGCCAATGCGAGAAGCTTCGCCAATAGAGCAGACCTTTGGAAAGCGCCTCGACATTTGAAAGTATACTCGAACCGGTCGTTGTGAATCCGGAAACGGTTTCAAAAAAGCAGTCTATAAAATTCGGAATCTCACGGCTTATAAAGAACGGCAGTGCACCGAAAAGCGATATCGCAAGCCAGGACAGCGAGACTATCGCAAAGCCCTCTCGCACAAATACATTGCGCTTTTGGGGCTTTATCATATGCATCAGCTGACCGATGACAAGGAGTGCCGCGATGCTGATTCCGAAAGCGAGGACGCATTTGAACTCGTTATGATACAGCGAAACAAGCAGCGCCGGAATCATAAAAAGTCCTTCTATCCGCAGAATATTGCCTATATAATTTGCAATAAGTTTATAGTTCATTTTCGCGTCTCCCGGCTCAGTCCTCGGCAAAGATATCGTTTATATCCTTGAACTTGCCCTCTGCGGTGGTGATAACGATTATCGTATCCCCCGCCATTATATAATCATTACCGCTCGGGATAATGACCTTTCCCATGCGGGTTATGCAGGCGAGGAGGATATTGTCCTTGAGGTTGACTTTTTTGAGCGGTTCGCCGATGCACTTTGTGCTGTCGGTCACCGCAAACTCAAGGGCTTCAACCTTTTCGTCGACTATCCTGTACAGAGTCTTGACCGAACCGCCGGTGGTGTTGTCCATAGCCCTGACATAGCGGATTATCTCATAGCTCGCGAGCATTTTCGGGCATACGACGCTGCCGATATCCTTGTCTTTGAAAAGCTTGATATACTCGGTACGGTTAATTTTTGTAATTGTCTTTGGCACTTTGCAGACATCCGCGTACATTGATATAATGAGGTTTTCCTCATCGATATTCGTCAGCGAGATTACGGCGTCCGTATCTTCGATGCCCTCAGACGAGAGCAGATCCTGGAGCGTTCCGTCGCCGTTGATTATAACAGCACCGGGCAGACGCTCCGAAAGAGCGCGGCACTTGTCGAGCTTCTGCTCGATTATCTTGACATTGACACCGCTCTTGATAAGCTCATCAGCGAGATAGACTGCAATCTTGCTTCCGCCGATTATCAGCACATCTCTTATCTTCTGATTGCTTATCTTGAGCGCCTTGAGCATTTTGACAAGCTCGCTGCGCGGAGCGGTGACGGTTATCTTGTCGTTTGCCTGAAGCTCAAAGCTGCCGTCGGGAATGCAGACTTCGCCTCCCCTGTCAACGGCGCAAACAAGCACTTTCACGCCGCGCAGAACATCAGATAATTTTTCAAGCTTCTTGCCGACCAGCGCGCAGTCCTCTTTTAACTTGAGCTCAACTATTTCAACGCGGCCTTTGGCAAAAGTATCGCGCTTGAGGAAGCTCGGAAACTGCAGGATACGGAATATCTCTCTTGCGGCGGTAAGCTCCGGATTGACGGTCATCGAAAGGCCGAAATCGTCGCGCATATACTGAATCGACTGAACATAGTCCGGGTTGCTCATGCGGCAGATTGCATGGCGGCATCCGAGCTTCTTTGCGAGGATACAGCACAACAGGTTTATCTCGTCCGCAGAGGTCGCGGCGATAAGAAGATCGCTGTTTGCAACATCTGCCTCTTCCTGCGTCTTGAGCGTGACTCCGTTTCCGTCGACAACAAGCACATCGAGCTTCTGGAGCGAATCCTCGAGCACATCCGGATTGTTGTCTATGACTACGATATCATGACCCTCGGCAAGAAGCTGCTTCGCGATATTGTAACCGACCTTGCCGTCGCCGACAATAACAATTTTCATTTAAAGTTCCATCCAATCAAAGTAATAGGAAAAATCCTTATCCAATATTATAACTTTCTTTTTTGCTATAGCAATGGCAATTGTGCACAATTAAGCCATAACAATTTTGTGGAAAATTTTCTTTCCCTTCTTAATTATAGCCGGGTCGGCGGCTATTTCGTCGGCAGAAAGCGAAAAATCGAGGCTCTTTACCTTTTCATCGTTGACGCTGACGCCGCCCTGCTCGATAAGTCTCCTTGCCTCGCTTTTGGATTTTGCAAGTCCCGCTTTGACAAGAATATCTATAACGCTGATCTTTCCGTCGGCGAAGTCGTCTGCGCTGAGGCTTGTGGACGGCATATCTGCGGAATCCGCTCCGCCGCCGAAGAGTGCTCTTGCGGCATCCTGCGCCTTGTTCGCTTCATCCTCATCATGGACGAGCTTTGTCAGCTCATATGCGAGTATCTCTTTTGCCTTGTTGAGCTGGCTGCCCTCCCACTTGTCCATCTCGTCGATCTGCTCGAGAGGCAGGAAAGTAAGCATACGGATACACTTGAGAACATCGCTGTCTGCAACATTTCTCCAATACTGATAGAACTCGTAGGGCGAAGTCTTCTTGGGGTCGAGCCAAACGGCGTTGCCCGCGGTCTTGCCCATCTTATGACCCTGGGAGTCGGTAAGGAGGGTTATAGTCATTGCGTGAGCATCCTTGCCGAGCTTTTTGCGTATGAGCTCGGTTCCGCCGAGCATGTTGCTCCACTGATCGTCGCCGCCGAACTGCATGTTGCAGCCGTAGTTCTTGAACAGATAGTAGAAATCGTAGCTCTGCATTATCATATAGTTGAACTCAAAGAAACTCAGACCCTTTTCCATGCGTTGCTTATAGCACTCGGCACGAAGCATATTGTTGACGGAGAAGCAGGCGCCGACCTCGCGCAGAAGTTCGATATAATTAAGGTTGAGAAGCCAATCGGCGTTGTTCACCATCTGAGCCTTGCCCTCGCCGAAGTCGATAAAACGCTCCATCTGGCGTCTGAAGCACTCGGCGTTGTGATTGATATCCTCGCGGGTGAGCATCTTTCTCATGTCGGTGCGTCCCGAGGGGTCGCCTATCATTGTGGTGCCGCCGCCGATAAGAGCTATCGGCTTGTTGCCAGCCATCTGCAGTCTCTTCATGAGCGTAAGAGCCATGAAATGACCTGCCGTGAGGCTGTCTGCGGTGCAGTCAAAACCAATATAGAATGTAGCTTTGCCGCTGTTTATCATCTCTCTGATTTCCGGCTCGTTCGTCACCTGCGCGATAAGTCCGCGCGCGACGAGTTCTTCGTAAATTCCCATAGTTATTTTTCCTTTCATTTTGTTCATAAAATTAAAAAGCCTCCGCACGGAGAACCGTGCAGAGGGCGAATTACCGCGGTACCACCTCTGTTCACTCCTTTCGGAGTCTCAGGAGCATTGCGCTCAGCGTATAACGCACGCCTGCGGCTCGGCCTACTACAATTGTTCAGCCTCGCAGCTCGGAGATGTATTTCGCCGCCATGCCGCGTCCCCTCACAGCGCCCGGAGACTCTCTTTGCCGGCATGATGCGGTTACTTCTTCCCGTCACAGCTTTTAAAATATGCAGTCATTATAAACCATACTTCAAAAGTTGTCAACAGTGATATGATTTGTAAATTATTTTATATGTATACTACATTTATTGCATACTTCTGCGACTTGTGGTAAAATATGTTTGTTTATCCGAAAACTAAAAGCATCAAGGAGTTAATCGCAAATGGCTGAATACAACTTCAAAACGGGCGTGGATGCCGGAGAATACAGAGACTTTCTCAACGCCTCCCCTGCCTATTGCTTCACACAGCTGCCCGAATGGTCCGAGGTCAAGGACAACTGGGATCACGACATATGCATGCTCTACAAAGACGGCGCGCCCGCAGTAGGCGCACTTCTTTTGATAAGGCATCTGCCGATGGGCAAAAAGCTCATATATTCCCCGCGCGGTCCCGTCGGCGATTTCGGCGACGCAGAGGCAATGCGCGAATTCTCGACTCAGCTGAAAAAATACGCAAAGAAGATCGGCGCGATTGCCGTTAAGGCAGACCCGTTCGTAATAAGAGAAAACTACGAAAAGCAGAATGCCGCCGATTTCGGCAACTCATTTGACGAGACGATAAGAGTCATGCAGGAGTGCGGATTTGTTCACAGGGGCTTGAGCACCGACATAAACGCATATTTTCAGCCGAGATTCAACATGGCTATCCCGCTCTTCAACGAAAACGGACCTATCGACAGCGCGGGATTTTTGAAAGCCGTTCCGAAAAAGACCCGCTATTATATGGGCTCGTTCCATAATTCCAAGGGCATCGAGTTCACAAAGGCCGACCCGGACGACGATCTTTCGGAGTTTGTCCGCCTGCTCGGTCAGACCGAAAAGCGTCAGGGTATCTCGCTGAGAAACGAAGAATATTTCAAAAAGATACGCCATGCGTTCGGCGACAGGGCGGTAATATATTATGCGCGCATGCACCTCGACAGATATGTTGAATATCTCGAGGGGCTGATTGCAAAGAAGCAGAACATTCCCGAAAACACGCGCAAGCTCGATGAGGCAAAGGCTCTTATCGAAAAAAAGGGAAACACAGTGAATCTTGCCGCCAGCCTTGTCATTATGCCTGATCCGCAGGCGAAGCTCAAAATTGCCGAGTATCTCTATGCCGGCTCCGATCTCTCTGTGCTCTCGACCCTCTGTGCATCTGTCGGACTTATATATGCGGGAGTCTGCGATTCCATAGACGCCGGATGTGACTATTTCAACCTCGGCGGAGTTGACGGAAGCTTCGAAGACCATCTTTCAAAGTTCAAGATAAAGTTCGTACCCCATATATTTGAATATGTCGGCGAATTTGATATGCCGGTTGACAAAATTATGTATCTCGGGTTTGAAAAGCTTCTACCTATGGCAAAGAAGGCAATCAAAAAGATAAAAAAATAAGGCAGGTAAAGAAATGAAAATAAAAAATGAAAAAGGATCTGTTATCAGCAGAATTTTCAAAGACAACAAATACTGTTGGCTCGCTTTCGGCTGCTCGGCCGTCATAATGCTGATAGTCTATATCTGCTACAGCCTCATACCGTTCGGCGATGTGACCATTCTCAGAATGGATCTCTATCACCAGTACGGCCCGCTTTTTGCGGAGTTCTATGACCGCGTTACTCAGATGAAGAGCTTCCTCTACTCGTGGAATACGGGTCTCGGAGGCAGCTTTCTCGGCAACTTCTATAACTATCTGTGCAGCCCGCTTTCGATAGTCATGCTCATCTTCGGCCACAAGAATATGCCCGAGGCGATAGCGACAATGATTCTTCTCGCTGCGGCGTTTTCGAGCGCGACCTTCTGCTATTATCTCAAAAAGTCGTTCGGCGAGCATTCGCCCATAACCGCAGCGTTCGGTGTGCTCTATTCCTTCTGCGGCTTCTTTATCGCCTATTACTGGAATCTGATGTGGCTCGACGCCATGGTTCTGTTTCCGCTGATGATTCTCGGCATTGAGCGCATCATCAACGAGCGCAGACCCGCTCTCTACATTTTCTCGCTGTCGATGACACTGCTGACGAGCTACTATATGGGCTACATGGCGTGCATCTTTGCGGTGCTCTATTTCCTTGTATATTATTTCAGCCGTTATAACATCTCCGACACCACGAAAGCTCTCGAAGTTTACACCGACCCGGACGGCGAGCAGTACAGCAAACTAAAAGATAAAATCAGATACAACTCATTTCTGTCTGACGGAATAACGTTTGCTCTTTCGAGCATTGCAGGCGCGGCTCTCGTTGCGTTCGCGCTTGTCCCCGTCTATTTTATTCTTCAAAGCTGCTCCGCGACGAGCGGAACATGGCCCGAGACCGTCAAGTCATATTTCAAGATATTCGACTTCCTCGCAAATCATCTTGCAAGCGTCACTCCCACAATAAGAAGCAGCGGAACCGATGTTCTTCCCAATGTCTATTGCGGAATGGCAACGGTAATACTTGTCCCGCTCTATCTTTTCTGCAAACGCATACCCGTAAGAGAAAAGATAGCAAATGTGCTTCTTCTCGGGCTTATATATTTCAGCTTCAATCTCAATGTGCTCAATTATATCTGGCACGCATTCCACTTCCCGAACGATCTGCCCTACAGATTCTCGTTCATGTATTCGTTCATCCTGCTCACCATGGCATATAAGGCGTTCCGACACATTACCGAGTTCTCCGGCAAAGAGATACTCGGCGCGGGAGTAGCTATTCTTTCGGGAATAGTTATAATCCAAAAAGTCGGTTCAAAGAACGTCGATGAAACAACTGTTATTATCAGCCTGCTGTTTGTCGTGCTCTATACGCTTATATTCTATCTCTTCTCGACCAAGAAATATCAGGCGTCGGCTATGGCTGTTCTGATGCTCTGCTGCGTCTGCGCCGAGGCTATAAGCGCCGACACCGACAACTACAGCATGGACAGAACAAAGACCGAATACGCCGGAGACTATCAGGATTTCAGAGACCTCAAGAATGAACTTGATGATATTGAGGGCAATGACACTTACCGTATGGAGCTCACCTCACTCAGGGCGCGCATGGATCCCGCATGGTATAACTACAACGGCGTATCCACATTCTCCTCCATGGCATACGAAAAGGTCGCAAACCTCCAGGAGCAGCTCGGTCTCTACGGCAATTATATCAACAGCTACACCTACAATCCGCAGACTCCGGTCTACAATTCAATGATGTCGCTCAAGTATATTGTCGACAACAACGAATACAACCCGCCGCTGAGCGATGAGTTCTATGAATATGTCCGCTCATCCGGCAAGTTCCATGCATACAGGAACAAATACTGGCTCCCGATAGCCTACTGTGTGAATGAAGATATCACTGCATGGAGCTTCGATTCGGACAATCCGTTTGAGGTGCAGAATGACTACTTCTTCCGCGCAACCGGAATCGATGAAGTCTTCAACAGGCTTGATATCACAGATTCTTATTTCTATAACATCGATCCTATTTCGATAGGTCTTGATACGGGCTACATGAACTACTACAAGACTTCTTCGGACAGCACAGGAACTATTTCGTTCACCGTCTCGCCCGAAAAGGATCAGAATGTTTATCTGTTCGTTGAATCCGCGGGAATCGAAGATGTTCTTATCTCGGTCGGTTACGAGCAATATTCCCAGAACACGAGCCGCGAATATATCTATGACCTCGGCATGTGCAAGGCGGGAACGCCGATAACCGTTGAAATGACCGTCAAGGACGATGTCAACAGCGGTGCGCTCAACTTCTTTGTCTACGGGCTTGATACTGACAAATTCGTTGAGGGCTACAACAAGCTCAACAGCGGCGCGCTGAATGTCGAGAGCTTTACCGACACTGAGATAACCGGCACGCTGAACGCCGCAGAGGACAGTATTATTTACACCTCCATCCCCTATGACAAGGGCTGGAAAGTTACCGTTGACGGAAAAGAAGTCAGCGAGAATGATATTGTTGCCGTCGGCGACGCGCTGCTCGGAGTTAGAGTCAGCGCAGGAAACCACAGCGTAAAGTTCAAGTACACTCCGCGCGGAATGGTTATCGGACTCGGCATATCAGTTGTTACAGCACTGATTCTTGTTGCTGTTGCGATTCTTCTGAAAAAGAGAAAGAAGCAGCCTCAGCCTGTCGCAGTGGCAAGCGGAAGCGTTGTGTCCGACACTGCATCTACGGAAATGTCGGATATCGGCAACGATTCTGCTGAAGAAACGCCCGAAACTTCGATAGATAAACCCGAATCAACCGAGAGCGACGAAACCGAATAATAAAAGCAAATGCGCTGCCGTATAAACTGCGGCGGCGCATTTTAAAAGAGGTAAACGAATGCTGAAATTCAACAGTGACGGCAAGTTCACAATAATGCAGATAAGCGACGCGCAGGATCTCCCGCTCGTTCGCAAAAGCCTTGTCCGGATGATAAACAGAGCCTGCAATGTTCTGCACCCCGATCTCGTTCTGTTCACGGGCGACAACATACTCGGCAATCATATAAACGATGCCGTGATAGGCACAAGGCAGGTAGCCTCCGGGCATGATGCGACGAGATCACGCGTGGAACGGGCGATAAGTCATATTGTTCTGCCGCTTGAAGCGAGAAAGATACCGTTTGCCGTGCTGTACGGAAACCACGATGACATGAACTGCATAGAAAAATCCGAGCAGTCGGAAATATACGGCAATTACTCATCGTGCGTCGGAAGCGGCGCGGATGTCGGCGCAGGATGCGGAACTTATGATATCCCGATAATGTCGTCGGACGGAACGCGGCGCGCTTTCACCGTGTGGATGCTCGACTCCGCAGGAAAAGGCTCAGACGGCAATTGGTACACGACCATAAGCCGCAACAAAATAGATTGGATGCTCCGAAAGAATGAAAAAATCAAAAAAGATTTCGGTGTTCTCCCCTCTTTTGTATTTCAGCATGTCCCGATTCCGGAGACTGTGCAGCTCATACGCGAGTGCGAAAAAAATAATGAATGCACAGAGCACGACGGGCGATTTTATGAGCTCGACCCCCAAAAAGCCCACGGCACTCTCGGCGAATATCCGGATGTATGCTCTGAAAATGTCGGCGAATTTGAAGCATTAAAAGAAATGGGAGGCGTGCTCGCCGCAGTCGCGGGTCACGATCATCTAAATTGCTTTGAGGGCAAAGTCGATGACATTGACATAATCCAAACAGCCTGCGCGTCATTTCGATGCTACGGCAACAAGATGCGCGGCGTGCGTATCTTTGAGCTCGATAAAGCCAAGCCGTTTGAGTATAAAACAAAAACGGTAACATATTTCGACCTATTCAAAAAGACTCCGGTCTCAATAATGCGATACATAAACGATGCGGATGACAAGGAAAAGCTAAAATACGGCATATGGGCGGGAACCGCGGCGACCGCCGCTGTCGGCGCTCTTATGATAGCGCTCGGAAAAAGAAAATAAAAACAGGAAGTATGGCTTTGAGTCATACTTCCTTTGCTTTTAATCAAGATGATATCTCGGTTTACCGACACTCTTTTTGCCGTATTCAATGGCTTCCGTCGGGCAGAGGCAGATGCACGCCATACAGTGAGTGCAATTCTTGCCCCAGACCGGTTTACTGTTTTTCAATTTAATGTTGTTGAGCGGGCACATTTTTGCACACTTGCCGCATCCGATGCACTTGTCATTTGCCGTAAAGGCGTCCGCCTTGACAAAGAGTTTATAGAACACCGGGTTGACTATATCGCTCATAAGCTTATCATAAGCATTTCTGCGCGGCTGAGCAAATTTCTTTTCGGCTTTTATAGTCTCTGAAGCGTCTGCAATATCTGGCTGAGCCTTTTCAATTATCCGTGCAGCCTGCTCATCATTCGGCACACCGAACATAGCAACATAATTTTCAGGCATCACTATCTGCTTGACGCCCATATAGTCAAATGACTTTCTTGAGCATAACTGCCTGATATATTTGTCCGCATCGCCTATCTCGCCGCCGCAGTCCATAACGAACCACACCTTAAAGCTTCCGCTGAACGGTGTCTCGTCTATCCACTTTTCGACAATGCGCGGAATGCGCCAACCGTAAGTCGGAACGACAAAAACAAGACGACCGTCAGCGCTTATCTCAGATGTATCCCACGCTTTAATTCTTTCGTTCATATTCAGCAGCTCGTCGCCGAGCGAATCGGCAATCCTGCGTGCGATATATCTGCTGTTGCCCGTTCCTGTAAAGAACAAGATCATATTATCATCTCCGAAGTAATATTTTCATCTTTTATATTTCGCTCAATTTTCATGTGTTTAAGTATATCAGAAACAACATGTACGGTGCAATAAAAAGTTATGGTTTTATATAATCCGATTCAGCCGAAATTTGCAGACCTTGACATGCAAAAAGAATCCTGTTAGTATTAAAAACACAGGCACACACATCATAGAACAAACCGATTGGAGAAAAATGAGCACTTTAAACAGCAACTCAAAAGAGCGGATATTTGCTTTCGATGCCGCTAAGGCTATCGGTATATTCTTTATAGTTATCGGGCATGTGTTTCACGACCAGGGAATCTATGCTCAATATGTATATTCTTTTCATGTTCCGTTGTTTTTCTTTTTGACCGGCGTTACATTTTCGCGCGGCAAGAACGGATTCTGGAAGTTTCTGATTCAAAAACTGATGCGCCTTCTCGTGCCGTTTTATATATTTGCCGCAGTCAGCTGGGGCGTCTATGCTATTCTCGGCAAGTTCGTCTCGTCATTCGCGGAGAAGGCAATCGACAGCAGTGTTTCCGCCATAATTATAGGCACTTTAAAAGGATACTGCGCCGCAAATACTCCGCTTTGGTTTTTGCCGTGCCTGTTTCTTGAACTGCTGTTTTTGTATGCCATAACATTTATAATAGACCGAATAGCTTCAAAACGCCGATTGTCATACGCCTTGTTCGGTGTATCTATAATTTCAGCAATTGTCATACAATATGTAATATATAAATTTTCTCTGTTTCCGACAAAAGCGCCGATATTCAAGGCTGATGTTGCCATAGCAATGCTCCCGTTTTCTCTGAGCGGGGTTTTATTCTCAAAATTTGCAGCACAAAATCAAAAAACCTTGCGCAAGCCATACATATTTATTTTATCATTGTTATGCGTCGCCTCCGGAGGATTTTCGGCACTGAAACTGAACATTCTCGTCGGATATCAGAGCAGCGAATACGGCAGAATACTGATATTTTATTTATCCGCTTTTATGTCCGTACTCGGATTCACCCTGCTGTGTTTCTTCATCCCGAAGCTTAAAGTTATATCTTATATTGGCTCCAACACGATGCCGATACTCCTTATGCACAAATTCCCGGTAGTGTTTTTTCACACACTGTGCCCGTTTATATCGGAAAGACTCGCCGACAAATCTCTGTTCTGGAGCGCTATTGCGGCATTGCTCTCCATCGGGCTGTGCCTTTTGGTGGCTTTACCTATACACAAAATCGCACCATTTGTGCTTGGAGAAAAGATGCCGCCGAGAAAACGCTCAAAATCTTAAAGCTATATTTAAAAGGCTGCCCTTCGGGCGGCCTTTTTTAGTAAACTCGTTTTGAGTTTTATTAACTTTGCATGAACATTTATATAAATATATTGACAAGTTTTTGAAATAGGTATATCATGGGAACAGAAAACAAAAGGAGTTGATACTCTTGAAGAAAACATTATACAGTTTGATGCTCAGCGACGAAGTCGTCCGCGAAGCGGATAGGCTTGCGCATCAAAAGGGCACCAACCGATCAAATTTAATAAATCAGATACTTGCCGAATATTTCGGCATGGTCACGCCGCAGAGGCGCATAAACGATGTATTCCAGGCTATCGAAGAAGCGGTCGCTTCATACGGGCAGCTTGTGCCGTTCTTCACTCCGAACGACCTTACAATGTCGCTCAAGAGCAGTCTGGAATATAAATACCGCCCCACCGTCAAATATGAAGTGGAGCTGTATGAAAACGGGCAGGATTCCATCGGCGAGCTTTCGGTGATATTCCGCACGCAGAGTGCCGCGCTTATCTCCGACATGACCGACTTTTTCCGCCTGTGGCACGGTATAGAGCAAAAATATCTCCCCCACTACGGAGTGGAGAATGTTGACTATGCCCTTTATTATAACAAGTTCTGCCGCAGTATAGTCGTACCGAAGAAAAACTCCTCAACCGAGGAGCTCGCGCAGGCTATATCCGGATATATAGAGCTGTTTGACAAACTTATGAAAGGCTTCCTTGCCGGCAGATATTCTCCGGCAGATATCGAGCACTGCTACGCCGAATACATCGCGCGGCAGTCAATAATAATATAACTCAAAACTCAGACTAAGCAGGTGATTTTATGAACACTCAGAACTATACTCAGAAGACCGTTGAGGCAATACAGAACGCGCAGAACATAGCAAGAGAGAACGACAACCAGTCGCTCGTCCCCGAGCATCTGCTCTACTCTCTGCTCGATCAGGACGGCGGGCTCATCCCCTCCCTGTTCGGCAAGATGGGCATTGACTGCAACACCGTTCTCGGCGAGCTTGATTCTTATATTGCTACTCTCCCGAAGGTTTCCGGCGGCGAGATGTATCTCTCTTCGGAGACCGACCGCGTTATCCGCACCGCCGAAAAGACGGCAAAGAGCATGAACGACGAATATGTTTCGGTTGAGCATCTTATGCTCGGCATATTCACGAACATGACTCCGGAAATCAGAAAAATATTCAATACTCACGGCATAACCAAAAACGCTTTTGTCGATGAGCTTTCAAAGGTCAAGACAAGCCCGGTAACCAGTGACAACCCCGAAGATACTTACGACGCACTTTCGAAATACGGCACCGACCTTGTCAAGCGTGCGCGCGAAAACGAGCTTGATCCCGTTATCGGCCGTGACACGGAGATAAGAAATGTCATTCGTATTCTTTCGAGAAAAACCAAGAACAACCCCGTGCTTATCGGTGAGCCCGGCGTCGGCAAGACTGCTATCGCCGAGGGCCTTGCGCAGAGAATAGTCCGCGGCGATGTGCCCGAGGGACTTAAAGACAAGACTGTTTTCAGCCTTGATATGGGTTCGCTTATCGCCGGCGCAAAGTACCGCGGCGAGTTTGAAGAGAGACTCAAGGCTGTGCTCGAAGAGATAAAGAAATCCGAGGGCAAGATACTGCTCTTCATCGATGAGCTGCACACAATAGTCGGCGCAGGCAAGACCGAGGGCAGCATGGACGCAGGCAACCTTTTGAAGCCCATGCTTGCAAGGGGCGAGCTGCACTGCATCGGCGCGACTACGCTCGACGAATACCGCAAATATATTGAAAAAGACGCTGCGCTTGAGCGTCGTTTCCAGCCCGTTATGGTGAACGAGCCCACTGTCGAAGACACGATTTCGATACTCAGAGGACTCAAGGAGCGCTATGAAGTTTATCACGGCGTTCGCATACACGACAGTGCACTTGTCGCCGCCGCTACCCTTTCAGACAGATATATTACCGACCGTTTCCTGCCCGACAAGGCAATCGACCTTGTCGATGAGGCGTGTGCTTCCATCCGCACCGAGATCGACTCAATGCCTTCTGAGCTTGACGATGTACGCCGCAAGATAATGCAGCTTGAAATCGAAGAGATGGCTCTGAAAAAGGAAACGGATAAGCTCTCCAAGGAGCGTCTTGAGAAGCTCGGCGCCGAGCTCGCCGAATACAAAGACAAGTTCAATGAGATGAAGTCGCGCTGGGAAGCTGAAAAGCAGAGCGTTGACGAGGTCAAGAAGCTCAAGTCGGAAATCGAGCAGACTCACGCAGATATTGAGCAGGCTCAGCTTCACTACGAATACGAAAAAGCGGCAAAACTCAAATATTACGATCTGCCCTCTCTTGAAAAGCGTCTCGCAGAAGCCGAAAAGAAGAGCGAGCAGCGCACCGAAAACACCCTTGTCCACGACACCGTGACCGAGGAAGAGATAGCGACCATAGTCGCAAAATGGACCGGTATACCCGTTGCAAAGCTCATGGAGGGCGAGCGCGAGAAGCTGCTCCACCTCGACGATGTTATCCATCAGCGCGTTGTCGGTCAGGACGAAGCGGTTCAGAAAGTCACAGAGGCTATCCTCCGCTCCCGTGCAGGCATCTCCGATCCCAACAAGCCTATCGGCAGCTTCCTGTTCTTAGGCCCCACCGGTGTCGGCAAGACGGAGCTTGCAAAGGCTCTTGCAGACTGCCTGTTTGATGACGAACACAACATGGTTCGTATCGATATGACCGAATACATGGAGAAATACTCCGTCTCCCGTCTTATCGGAGCGCCGCCCGGATATGTCGGATACGATGAGGGCGGTCAGCTGACCGAGGCGGTACGCCGCAAGCCCTATTCTGTCGTGCTGTTCGATGAGATTGAAAAGGCGCATCCGGATGTATTCAACATCCTGCTTCAGGTGCTCGATGACGGCCGTATAACCGACAGTCAGGGACGCACCGTGGACTTCAAGAACACGATAATTATCCTTACATCGAACCTCGGTAGCCAGTATCTGCTCGACGGCATCGACGAGAACGGCAACATCTCCGAGGAGGCGCGCGAGGGCGTTATGAACGAGCTGCGCCGCAGCTTCCGTCCCGAGTTCCTCAACCGTCTTGACGAGACGATATTCTTCCGTCCGCTGACAAAAGACAACCTCAAGGGCATCATCGATATCATGCTCGACTCCCTCAAGAAGCGTCTTGCGGACAAGAGCCTCGGACTCGAGGTTACCGACGCCGCCAAGGAGCTCATCATCGACCGCGGATTCGATCCCGTTTACGGCGCAAGACCGCTTCGCAGATATCTGCAGAGCAGCCTTGAGACTCTCGTCGCGAGAAAGATTCTCTCCGGCGACCTTGACGCGGATTCGACCATAACCGTTGATGTTGAAAACGGCGAGCTCGTCTGCAAATAACAAAATTATAATGCCCGGCTGCATAGTGCAACAACTGTGCAGTCGGGCAGTTTTTTATATCTAAATGCCGCTTGACCAAAATATACCTGTATGTTACACTGCAATTGATATAAAAAGAACCGAAAGGGGTCCTGATATAAAATTTTTCAAAAAAGTCGGAAGCGCGATAAAATCCCGCGCTTTCGCCTACACGAGCTTTGTGCTCAGCGTCTGCGCCGCAGTATTTTTGAGCAGTGCGACATGGACATACGGCTGGATAGCAGAACTCTATCCGCTCGGGGACAAATTCGTTCCAACTCTTCTCGGCGTAATATGCGCGTGCGCGGCTTTGACGCAGTGACCACGGATCGCATAAGGCTCTCGATAGACAAATTCCGCGACGACGCCGTGCCGGCAAACATAAAATTGCTCAAGCTTTACAATGAGCCCAAGCGCAATGCAGAGGGATTTGAAGTATCGGCTTATCAGCGGCTCGACGGAGATGTTCCGACGGAGATACTCGCCAAGGGCGACGAATATGTCAGAAACTATGCGAAGTTCTATGATGTGTACAGCACAGTTATCGTCTTTGCCGCCGTTCACTGGGATGAAAACGGCAATATAAACTTCGGCGAGATGGGCGAAGATAAGTTTGCGAAGGAACTTACTGCGCTCGTGAAAAAATATGACTTTGACGGCGTGGATATCGACTGGGAATATCCCGCGAGCGCAGACGACCGGAAAGTATATGACAGCTTCATACAGAAGCTCCACTGCGACCTGAAAGCATATAAAGAGGACTCGATAATATCAAGCGCGCTTTCTTCCGGTGCGCTCGGGCTTTCAAAGGAAACTTTTGATTGCCTCGACCAGGTTCAGTTCATGGCGTATGACGGAAACGACGAGGACGGATATCAGAGTTCCCTTCAGCAGGCCGAAGAGGGACTGCGCGACTTCGAGAAAAACGGCGCGGACATCAGCAAGATAAATATCGGAATTGCCATTTACGGCAGACCGATAAGCGGTACACCTTACTTGGGCATCGTGGCGCACGCTCGAAAACGCGAACTACTGGGACAGCAAATATTACAATGTCCCAGACGCCGGTCAGATATATGACGGCACATTCTGCTCCCCTGCTCTCGCAGGCGACAAGACAGCCTATGCCCTGCTCAGCGGAGCGGGCGGAGTTATGGTTTTCCGAGTGGGCTGCGACAGGCTTATAGACGACCAGAATTCCGTCATCGGCGGCATTGAAGACACGCTCAACAGATATGTAACAGGTTGGTAAAACCAAAAGCAGGCGGGAATTTATCTCGCCTGCTTTTTATATACGCAAAAAGCAGAGGACTGCCGCCGCTTTCACGGTGACAGTCCAACTGCTAAGAGATATGAGAACAGAGGTATTCAAAATTAGTGGTATCGTTCAGGCGAGACTGAAATCGAATTTCATCGCAAGAGTCTCGAAGAGCTTTTGCATCACGCCGTCTGCGATACTGCGGATATCAAGCGAATCGACATAGTCAACAACCTGATTCTGCTTATCTTTCGGGATATCAAATGAATTGAGAGTCATTCTGAGAAGTTTTTCGAGCTTTCTTTCGAGCGTAAAATACTTGTCGCACGGGCGAGCCATATAGGCGCGCATTATACCGGCGTTGCCGATATCCGACTCATAGAAATCACTCTCCGAATATTGCGGCATTATACCGCCGAATAATTTATAAAGCTCGGAAGATGTCTTTTGGCATATGTATTCGTTTATTTTCGGCTGCGTATAAGCTTCGACATATATCTGCCTGAGATTTTCATTCAGCTCCGCAAGAGTCATCTGAACCGCCAGTTCAACCGAATACAGAAGCACGGGATCGCTGCTTCCGCCAACAATGCTTTCAGCGGTACTGAACTGATTGTCAAACATGACATTGACGAGTTCTGTGAGTACTCCGTCCTTGGTACGGAAAATATTCTGAAATGTTCCCGCCGAGACTCCTGCTTCTCTGATTATATCAAGCATGGTGGTCTCTTTGTAGCCCTTTTCTATGAACATTTTCACGCAGGCAGAGAGTATTCTGTTTTTTGCTTCGATAACACTGCTTCTCTTTGCCAAAGATTTGCGCTCCTAACGCTTTCCTGAGTTGCAACCCAATTATAACATAAAATATTATTGATACAAGTCGTTTGGAGCAAAAAGGACGAAAAAGCCGGAGCTTATTCACTCCGGCTTTCGCTTATTATACTATACCCTCAAGGAAGTTCGTCTCTTTTACATTGCCGTCTTTTGAAATGCGGAATGTCTTTATCTCATTGTGACCGAACTCGGCCTCAAAATCGGCATTGAACGATTCACAGACAATATGCGCTTTTATGTCTTCACCGCGAGTCTCATAGAAACGCATGATGCAGTCGCCGCTGCCGTCCTCGCAGAACTTGAAAGCGGTCATTATTATATTATCCTTGTCAACCGACAGATAGCTCTTTCTCTGCGGCAATGTGCCCTTGTGGAAGCTTTCCGGCACGGCCATAGGACGAATATTAAACTTTGCTGCCTCATTCATGATGCCGCTTTTCTCGGCTTCACCATCGCCGACGAAAATACCGTATTCAAATCTCTGCATTCCCTCGTCGGTGAAATTGAAGTTTGCCGCCGGGCGATCCGAATAGTGATCGGCAAAGATAACATTTCTGATAACTGTAAGGCGCAGGTCATTGTCGGGACAATCGTATGAATACTTCGAGTCGTTGACCACAGCGAGCGTTCTTCTGCCGCCGTCGTCAAAGCTTATCGCGCCCCAGCGTCCCGCAGGCTCTTCCTCGCCGTTTGTCGGGCGCTTGATATATGCGCCGGGTATCTCATAAGTATTTATTCTGTTCTCTCCGCCGACCGGGAAGCTCATCTTGAGCAGCGTGAAATCTTCCGTCCAGAGTGCTTTGCATTTGGAACGGAGAACTTTCTGTCCGCTCGCAAGAATGAAGTCCTGAACAAGATACGATCCGCCGAAGCTGTGACGCGTTCTTATAACGGATCTCGCGTTGTCGCTCTCAACAAGTTCGATTTTTTCAAGCTTCATGATGCCTTTGATATCATGAAATCTGAACACCATATGCGCCCATGTATCGGTCTCGTGGTCATCTATAACAGTCGGCACCGCGATTGGCTTATCTGCGGACGCGTAGTCATATCCGCTCAATTTATCGACAAGCGAAGTTATAAATCCCGTCTGCTCGTCAAACTTGACTTTGAGATACTCGTTCTCCATCGAGAAGCCGGAAGCTGAAACATCTGTATCGATATGTATTTCCGGCAGGTCGCGGTTTTCGTCCCAGCAGGACTTGAGCCAATAGACGGCATAGCCCATTGCGGGGACATCGGCAATGAACACCGTGTCGAGATGGGAGTCATTGGAGCGCGAGGAGCGGACATTGCTGAAAATCACATCATTACCCGCATCATCGGTCACCTGCTTTGACGGGTGATATGTTCTGACCGGTGCTTTGACCGGGAAAGAGAGCGGGTTGAACACGACAACGGGACGCGGGAACTTGCCGCAGGAGTGGCCTCTGACCTCGCAGACTGGGTCGGAAACGCCGTCGATCCAAGTATCTATTCTGCGCGCAATACGCAGGAACGCCTCATTCTGTATTCTGTCTGATATCGTTATCGCATGACCCATAGAAGCATTAACATCGTCATATGCCTCCATTATAGAGCAGCCGCAGAGTATATCGTGGAACTGATTGAAGCAGACATCGAGCCACGCCTCTTTAAAATCTTCGGTTCTGTCGCGCATGCCGGCGGTCTTAGATGCGACAGTCGCGAAAGCCTCTGAAAAATAGAGTGAATTTTCGAGTTTTCTGTTGAGCTGTTTTACAAGGCTCGTTGCGGAATAACAGCCGCTCGCGTGGTGCTGGAGATCGTCTTTCCAAACCGGCAGCTCGACTTTTTCAAGGCAATGCGCCTCAAAGAAGGCATCGGGCGAAGAGAAGACCATATCGTGATATCCGTCTCTTTTGAGCTGGGTCTGAACATATTCGATCAATCCCCTCGTCGGACCGCCGCCATGGTTGCCGACGCCGTAGAAGATCATCATGCCGTGCCCCTCTTCGTTTATCAGCTTTTCCGCGAGGTCGCGCGACCTGTTGATAGCCTCGGCATTGCCCGAACCGTATCCACTCGCATCCGGGATATGGAAAGTCGGTATCTGAGTGCCGTCAAGGCTCTCCCACATAAACATATTTGGTATCTCGGCGTTTTCATGAGCACCGGGGCGCATCATAACATATGCTGTCATACCGCCGTTTTTTATAATCTGAGGAAGCATTCCGCTGTGGCCGAAAGAATCCACGTTGTATGCGGTTTTGCATATCCTGCCGAATTTTTCGTTGTAATAGAGCTGAGAATAGAGCGCCTGACGGGCAAAGCTCTCCGCCGAGGGCATATTGCAGTCCGGCTGAACCCACCAGCCGTTAACGGGCACCCAGCGTCCCTCTTTGACTCTCTCTCTTATCTCCTCAAACATATCGGGATCGATTTCTTCGACCCACTTATAGTACGCCGCAGATGAGCAAGTGAACACAAAATCGGGATATTCATTGAGCCTGTCGAGTGCACTGCGGAAAGTCTGAAGCACTTCCCCGCACCCCTCCTGCCAACGCCAGAGCCAGATAGGATCAAGGTGTGCGTTGCCTATGAGATGAACTTTAGGTTCATTTGACATATATTTTCCTCCTCAAAGAAATTACTTCTTTTTATGAGTACGGTCTTAGCCGTTTATTCTGTCTATAAGCGGACGGGCTGCAATATCGGGCTTGTATTTTTCCGACTCTTTGAGCGCAGAAAGGCGCATTGAGTTCCATTTTTCAGGAGCAGCCGCAATATTTATAAGCTCCTCGGCAAGCCTTTCGGCATTGCAGTTTTTTATTATAACTCCTGTATTTCCGGGAACGACAAACTCGGGATTATATTTCCAGTCGCTCGCTATCACCGGCACTCCTGCTGACATGGCATCGATAAGCGTTCCGGCAAAGCCCTCGCCTTTATAATAGGTCGGGAACAGCAGAGCAAAATATGATTTCAGCGTTTCAACGCTCTTATTCGCTTCAATAGCTCCGCCGTAGCTGATATAATCCGGGAATGACTTTTCAAGCTGTGAAAATCTTTCTTTATACTCAACATCAACCTGACCGAAAATATCGAGCGTGTACACCGTTCTTCCGAAATGGGCATTGACGCTCTCGACCGCATTTATCGCGTCTTCTATGCCCTTTTCTTTCATAACACGTGAAAAAGTACAGAGCTTATATGGTTCGCTTTTGGGATATTCAATATCGCTCTCTGCCAGCGGCTCAAGTTCTTTGAAATTGTACATAACAACCGCATTTTCAAAGCCCCGTCTCTGCAGAGCGGATTTCATCATATCCGATTCCACATATATAGCATCAAATTTTTTGAGCAGTCTGACAAGCCATTTATGCTCATCCAAAAAAGAATCGAGCCATCCGCCGATGACCACATAATGTATCCTGCTGTGATAAAACTTGTTATAGAACAAAAACAGCGGTGCAAAAACACGCAGTCCCCTGTTTGCGGGCATCATTATTATATTTTCACAGTTTTTGAACAGCCTTAAAACATCGATTGCCATTCGCGGCATGGCTTTTATCCCGCCGCAGCTGTCAGCAACAGCCACCTGAGCATCGCCAAAATATTTTTGGAGCTCGTCGGTCACATTTTTTGTTTTCACTGTTTGACCGTTGAGCAAGCTGCGCCCAAATCCGAAGTGGCCGCAAACACCCGCTTTTTTCATTGTTACGCCATATCCTTTCGCCGTCAGGCAAAAGCCTGCAAGTTTTCCGAAAATATAAGTAAATGATAACAGAAATGTTGCGTTTACGCAACACTTTTCAGACTTAATCGCCAACGGCGCAGACAAATATAACACCAAAAAGTAACAGCCCCGAAGCGATTAAGCCTCAGGGTTGCCAATTAACTTTTAACACAAATTTACATGTACAGCACAGGCTGTATTTTGTCAGGCGAAATCAGTCGTCATCAGTTTCTTCGGTCTCCGCCAGCTCTTCCCAATCCTCGAGCTCACCGCATCTGCGGAGATATTCGTGTCCTCCGTCAACGGCACATGCGCCGCATGAGCAGAATTTGAAATCGTGTACGGATTTGCTCTCGATAACCTCGCCGCATCTTTTGCATCTTATTGCATTTCTGATTATCTTCATATAATATACCCCCTGTTATAATACATTTTCAACATTATTATACATCGCAGAAAATTCAAAGACAAGGTTTTGTTTTGTCACATTGGTGAGAAAAAGCCGGCAGAAATATAATTCACACCGCAGCGGTTATCTGCGCTTTTGCTTTTGTCGTTTTACTCAAGTGTTAGAAGGAGTGTTAGAAAATATGTGTTTTCTAATCGTACACAAAAAAATCAAAAGCCCCGAAACCGTTAAGTTTCAAGGCTTTTCGCTTGGTGGAGCAACATTGTTTATAGATGAACACTTATGTAAGGTATCGGAGCAGCCGTTAAAGGCTGCCTCGATATCATCAATAGGAATGTTTTTGGCTTCCATCATTTGATTGCTTGCGTTAAACACAATATCCAAATGATCATCGTACAGGTAAATTGCATTGACAAAGATGTTGATTATCGCCCGCTTTTTATTGATATCATCCGCGGGAAGCTTGAGCACATAATCCAGAAACGCTGCTATTTGGGCTTCGCTCAGTACCGTGCGCTTGTTTTCCTCTTTTGCAAGCTCAATTAACAGCTTTTCTTTTTCGGCGGTGCGGGCATTGATGCGTTCTGTAATCATTTCGGTATTTTCCCCGCGTTCAAGGCTGTTCCAAAGATTCTCAATGGCTGTATCCAAATTTTTAACTGCGTTTTTTAGATTTTTGACGGCAAGATTATCGCTGTCGTTTGCGCAATACTTTCCTACCTGTGACGCAATATATTTGCAGTTTTCCTTTGTCAGCATTGTTAGGCAGGTCTTTACAACAATATCCTCAATCATTGCTTTGCTTATAATTTTTTTATTGCATTTCTTTTTGCGCACCTTTTTGCAGCAGTAATAATGATACTGCTTTCCGTTTCGGCTTGTACCCCCGTAACCGACCATCATCTCCTTACAGTATCCGCAAAACAATTTTGTTGTAAGCAGGTATTCACCCTCGCCCTGAGTGCGCGCAGGAGCGTCCTTGTTTTTCTTTACAATGTCTTGCACACGATAAAATAAATCATCCTCTAAAATTCTCGGCATTCCGTTTGGTGTTTCCGTCCCTTTGTAAATATAAAATCCGATATATCTCCTGTTGGTCAATATTTTGCCTAAGCTGTTCATACTGAAATCTTTGTTTATTGAGGTTTTTACTCCGCGGCGCTGCAAATCCTTTACAATAGAGGTTTTGGTTTCTCCGGCTGAGTATCTTTCAAATATTTCTTTCACGATTGCCGCGCCTTCGGGGTCAATGCTGAAGGTTCTGTCTGCGTTCACCTTATATCCGAGTCCGGGGTTGCTGCCGTTTGAAAGACACTTTTCGGCATTTATATCCATACCTCGCCGTATTTTCTGAGAAAGCTCGGCGGAATAGTATTCCGCCATACTTTCAAGCACGCCCTCAACAAGTATTCCCGACGGATCGTCTGCAATATTTTCCTTGGCGGAAATGACTCTGACGCCGTTCTTTTTCAGCTTTGCCTTATTGATAGCACTATCAAATCGGTTTCTTGCAAATCGGTCAAGCTGATAAACAATCACCCCCTCGAAGGTATGTTTATCGCTGTCCATCAGCATTCTTTGCAGGCTCGGACGGTTATCGTTTGTACCCGTCTGGGCGCGGTCGATATATTCCCCGACTACATTCATTTGGTTTGCCTCTGCGTAAGCGTAACAAACCTTTAGCTGCCCCTCAATAGACTGCTCGGTTTGGCTGTGGCTTGAAAACCGAGCATATATTACTACATTCATAATAGCCTTCCTTTCAAATATAATTTCAAGCTTATTATACCGAATACACTTTTTATTGCAAATATGCAAATTGCCCACCGCCAAAATGACGGTGGGCTTTTGAGTTAATCCTTTACTTGTTCCTTGATCCAATTTTCATAATATTGTTTACCTTCCTCGCTTTGATAAAATTGTTTGATTTCCGATGATAAAAAGAGCGCAAAGGAGGTCAATAATTTCTTGTCAAACTCACACTTAGGAATTGGAGTTTTACAATTTTCCTCCATCAGACACCCTCCTTATCTCGCGTCGCGGCTGTGCTGACGGTCATATTCTTTTTTGACAAGCTTAAGCAGGTATTCCAACATTTCAGCCGGTGTCATAGAGGACGGCACATATTTGCGAATGTCATCCATCGGAATTTTCAGCTTTTCAACCTGATTGGGTTTAACCTCTGCCATAATTCCGGTTACGGTATCATGGTCAAGCTTGCCTTCTTCAAAAGCGGCGCGCATACGGCGGGCTTGTGCGTGGGACGGAAAGCTTTCCGTTTCATCAATGCGGTCAATGACATCCCTTTGCGCTTCTTCATTTAAGAAAGATATTTCGTAAGCGGGGAGCATTTTCATTTTGCCGTTATCCACAAACTCTTGAAGCTCTGGCATTAGACAGGTCAAACGGATATATCGCTGTATTTGTCTCGCAGAATCTTTTGAACTTTCAGCTATGGTTTCGTCACTTCTCAACTTCGCGCCATAATGGCACGAAGTTTTGCCTTGATGTTTAATCGCATCAAGTTTCATTCTGTAAGACCGCGCCTTTTCCATAAGGGATAGATTTTCACGCTGACAGTTTGAATCTACCATTAAAATCGTGGCTTGGTCACGGTCGATAAAATGAACAACCGCTGGGGCCTCTTTCATCTCAAGAAGCTCGGCGGCGTGTACTCTGCGGTGTCCGGATATAATTTCGTATTCATCCTGTTTATCCTCAAGCGGGCGGACGATAATGCGGTTTAGAAGTCCGTATTCTTTTATACTTTTAACAAGCTCCGTCATTGACTCATCATCAAGCACCTTGTAGGGGTGATCCTCAAAGGGATGAAGCTTTTCAAGCTTAATGTTCATAAGCTTCGGTTTAGGTTCCTTTACTACCTTTTCGGCAGACATTTTCGTTTCTTTCATAAGGTTTCTCCTCCTGATTTTAATTTCTTTTTGTCTGCCGTTTCTGTTGTAGAAAATTGTATATATAAAAATATGATTGAAACGGCAGCGTAGTTTGTTAGTTTCATAATTACTGCCTTTCAAAGAATTTGTTTGTGGGTGTTAATTGCCCGTTAAGGTCCACGAATATATAAGCCGGTAAACAATATACTATTTCGTCCTTTCATAAGTTTTTCTTTCAATTTGATATTCCTTGTCAAGTAAATCAATAAGGCGGGGCGACTTATTATAAATCTGCACCGCCTGTTTAAGCTTCTTGCGTAACGGCGCAATGCGCTCGGTTATGGTCTTGCGCTCATCCTTGTACTGTTGTTTTTCTTCCGGTTTTTTTGCTCGACGGCGCTTGTTATCGATAAGGGCGCGGCTGCGTTCAAATTTGTTTATTTCCGCTTTAGTTGTGTCAATATAATTTTTGATATCCGTCATTGTATTGAGCTTTTCAGCTTGCAAAAAGCGGTATTCGCTAACATACTTCTTTACATTGCGTACTTCATGCCGCAATTCAACACCTGCAATAGCAAAATTTTTTACTGTCCTTGCTATTTCAAACAATGATAGGATGATATAAAATACCGCGCTGACAAGTACCTTTGACGGATCTTTGGCGTGGTCTACGGTAAAATCAAGTTGGTTCATTAGTCTGATAATGGGTGCTTGCTTTGCCTTGTACGGTAAATGAGTGTTCCATTCGTCATAGAAGTAATATTTGCCTTTGTTTTTAGAGAAGCACGCCTCAAGGGTTGTTTCCGTAATCCCGATGCTTTTAAGCCGCACGGCTCTGTCCCAACCTTTATGCTTAATAGATAACCGCCGCCAGTCGATAGAGTAGCCGAGTCCCCATAACTGCCGTTCAAATTCCGAGCCGTTTGATGAATACTGCAAGCAATAGTCAATATCCTTTTTCAACATATCACGGTGCGTCATCTGCCCGTTTTTGTGTGCCCAATATTCCTTCTTTTGCCCTTTGCTGTAAAAGTTGCTGTTTTGGGGCACGGATAAACCGTGCTCTCGGCAAACCTCATCAGATACCTTTCGCAGCTCCAAATGATCACCGATTTTATTCTTAAATTTTGCGCCGTTCTTGAATGAACAGGGGTTTACGACGAAGTGACAATGCAGGTTATCCGTGTTCAAGTGGACAGTCACAAGCACTTGGTATTTATTTCCCCACATACGCCTTGCCGTTTCCTTGCCAATTTCAAATGCTTCTTCAGGTGTGACTTCGCCTGCCTTAAAGCTCTGTATTCCGTGATAGGCAACAACCTTACCTTTCATACCAAATCGCCGCTGTACGGCTATCATCTCAGTATAGGCGTTTTGCGCCGAGCAGTTGATACCGCCGACAAAAACCTGCTTGTCCGTTTTATTATCGTTTTCTGCGTAGCGTAAGGCGGAATATAAATCCTTGTCAAGATATTCTTTCGGTGTGGTTTTATCGGGATTATCGGCGTAGTCCAGCGTAGCCTTTAAGTTTCCGTAAACCGGCCAGAATCCGGTGATAGCCATATTTCATCACGCTCCTTTCCGGGCAATAGCAAAGCTGCGGATATTTCTTTTAGTAGATTGTAGATTTGGTTATTTAGTTTTGAAGAAGTGGATTTATCCTCCAATCGGCCGACTTTTTCAAGCAAAACAAAAAGAGCATCCGGCGGAACCTTTTTCGGTTCGTAGCCTAATGCTCTTTGTCTTACATACTCGGTTGTGGATATCCCGCATTTTTTTGCTTTTGCCGTGATTTTTTGCTTTTCTTTATCCGTAACTCTTACGGATATTCGTATATCTTTTCCCGTATAGTATCAGCTCCTTTCTCACGGGGGATTGGGGGCTGTGGCCCCAAAGAGTCAGCCGATTTCGGCTGTGATTGGGACTTTCGCGGCACACAAAGTCCCTGCTTGCTAAGGTGTGAGACACACCTTAATCTTTAATGATAGTTTTGCTTTTGGATACCCTCATAGACATTACCTCTTTTCTGAAATTTTATATAATAAAAGACCGACTTTTCAGCCGATCCGATATTATTCCTTTTCGGAAGCGGTTTCCGAAATTTATTAAACATCCCAGCTTTTTGCTTTTCTGACGCGCCGTAAATATGCCGCTATTTCTTTCACGGTGTTGCCGTTGTGATAAAATCTTGCTGCCAGCGTTGCCGCCTCCACGATGGTTTCTTCGCTATATCCATCCTGTGCATACATTCGTCCGAGCTGCTCTATAATTTCATCCTTTTGAATACATAAGCACTGACCTATCTTAAAAATTTCTTCAAGATAGGGTATTTCTTTGTGTTCCTCTAAAATTCCGAATACAGCGGCACGGTAGTATTGGTTGACATGAGTTCTGTGCGTGCGCCCGTCAAATATTTCTAAATCTCTGACTATGCCTTCCATGTGGTCGCGCTTGTAAACGGTAGGTCTTCCGCGTTTCTTTTTGTTTTCGGAAGCGGCTTCCGAAAATCTTTTTTCTGTGCTTTGTCTGGTTTCGTTCAATTTGATTTCCTCCCGGTTAAAATATTTTTCTTTCTATCCATATACAGTACAAAGCGAAAAACGAAAAATGTTCCTGAGTTTTGAAAAAAATTTTTAGGTTTTTAAAAAATATTTTCGGATATAAAAAACGGCGGTGCCCCTTATTTGGTGGAACACCGCCGTAAATTATTACTTATTCAGTTTTCAAACCCCAAAAAATCTTTGAAATTCTTATTCATTATTTTCATTCGCTTGCTAATTGCACTGTGGGTTTTGTAACCGAGCCGATCGGCAATTTCTTTTTGAGTAAGTCCTTTTTCCGAAAGATAATATATCTCTTTATCGGTGCTGTTTAAGGTTTTTGCAAACTCATCACGCAGGAAAATATACCGCTGTTCTTCGGCAGGATCATTTGCGAAAAAGTTTTTTACCCCCTCAATGTTTGTAAATTCATCCTCCGACAACTCGCTGAAAAAGAGCGGCGCGCCAAGCTTGGTTTTGCAATGGGTCCACTTGTTGTAAAAGTTGATTTTATCCTGATTTAACTGCTCCGAAAAATCCTCGTGCTGCGGAATCTTTTTTGAAATTCCGAAAATTTCCGAAACCTGTTGACCTTGCATAACCGTTTCAATCAGCGTTTCGTCAATCACTCCGGCGACCTTTTCCACAACGGTATGTATTTCATCATCCGTTAGGTCGTCAATTTCCTTACTAACGGATTTCGCATAACAATCAAGCCCCACCATAACCGGCTCGCCGTACATTTCAAAAAATCTGTCAATATATTCGTTCAGCTTGTCCGGATCCGTGTAGATTTCAGAAATTTGCTCGGAGAAATAGTCCGCGTCGGCATTCTCCAAAAGGTTTACCGGATAGTCCTTTGAAAAGTTTTTCATCTTCCGGTTTACACCGAGTGAACGCAAATTTCCGAGCCAATATTCCCCGAAAATCTTTTTGGTGCGAACAAAAATCTCAGACCGCTCAGCGCTAAAATCATATTCGCGATCAAGAGTCATATTAGCTGTAAAATCATTTTGCTGAAAAAATGTTTGAAGCTCGGTTAATTGCTCAGGAGTGAATTTTATTTTCTTATCCATAAACCCTATCTCCTCCGATTTTATATGTCTATTCTATCACAAGGCACTGTCCAAAAAACAGTGCTTTAATAAATTTTCCTTAAAAATCGCACATTAGCGTTGTCGGCGTATTTTTTTTACAATAAAGGTTGACGATTTTTGTTTTCATGCTTTTCGGGTAAAATATTAAAAAATACTCGGAGGTAAATTAAGATGAAAGGACGATATGTTACGGCAAAAGCAATTGCCGAATTCAAGGAACATCTAATCTTAGAGGAAAGGAGCAAAATGACGGTTGAAAAATATATCCGTGATGTTAAAGCATTTGCGAAGTATACACAAAACAGTGCCATTACAAAAGAAACCGTAATTGCATACAAAAAGCATTTACAAGAAAATTATGCCGTGCGGAGCGTAAATTCAATGCTTGCAAGTATCAACAGTTTATTTATGTTTTTAGGTTGGCACGATTTAAGGGTGAAATCCTTAAAACTGCAACAGCAAGTATTCTGCCCCGAAGAAAAGGAATTGACAAAAGCAGAATACGCACGGCTTTGCAGAACTGCGGAACGCAAGCACAATGAAAGACTTAACCTTATTTTGCAGACTATATGCGGTACAGGTATCCGCGTCAGCGAACTGCAATATATAACGGTTGAGGCGGTAAAACAGGGCGAAGCGGTTGTAAACTGCAAAGCAAAAACACGGTCGGTGTTTATTGTAAAACAACTAAAACAAAAATTGCTCCGCTACGCAGCAGAGCAAAATATTAAAAGCGGTATGATTTTTGTGACAAGGACAGGCAAGCCGATAAGCCGCACTAATATTTGGCGTGAAATGAAAGCCTTGTGCGAAGAAGCAAATGTCAACCCTGGGAAGGTGTTTCCGCATAACCTGCGCCACCTGTTTGCCCGTGTGTTTTACGGAATCGAAAAGGATATTGCCAAGCTTGCGGACATTCTCGGTCACTCAAGCATTAACACCACCAGAATTTATATTATTTCAACCGGAACGGAACACCGTCAGCGTATGGAGAATATGCGGCTGATTATATGAAAAAAGCCACCGAAATCGGCGGCGTTCACATAATACTGATTATGTTGTATCTGAAATGCTCGTAACTACATATACCCCTCATTATATATATTGAATTATAGCACAAAAACGAGATAATGTAAAGAACGACAGTGATGAAAAGTGCGAAAGCACGAAATTGTCAAGAATTGAACAACACAATAAAGCCTTTTTTAGGGTACACTTTTTGAACCGGAAAACAAGGCTTGGCTTTTTATACTCTTTTATGGCTTGCTGTGTTCCGGCAAGTCTTTTTTATTACCTGATTTACAACATAATCAGTATTATGTCGCAAATTTAGGGGTGAGAAAAGGCGTGACAAAACAAGTTAAATCAAAACAGCGGGTTGCCGACCACGGCGAGGTTTTTACCGCCGAGCGCGAAGTCAAAGCAATGTGCGATTTAGTCGCACAGGAATGTGACCGAATTGACAGCCGTTTTTTTGAGCCTGCCTGCGGCAACGGCAATTTTCTTGCCGAAATTCTTACAAGAAAACTGGCAACCGCAAGAAGACTTTATAAAAGTAATCCGTATGACTTTGATCGATATTCCGTGCTTGCCGTTTCAAGTATTTACGGCGTTGACATTATGCAGGATAACACCGAGGAATGCCGCAAGCGGCTGTATGCCATTTGGGAAAAGGAATATAAATCGGTTTGCAAAAAGCAATGCAATGACGATACTCGCAAATCGGTTAAGTACATTTTAGAGAAAAATATTTTATGCGGCAACGCCTTGACGCTAATGTGCGTTGACGAACACCAAAATGACACCGATATTCCGATAATTTTCCCGGAATGGAGTTTGATGCTCGGGACAAAACTTAAAAGGCGTGATTTTCGCCTTGATGTTTTGCTTAAAGCAAATGAAAAGCCAACACAAAAACAAAGTACGCTGTTCGATACGGAAAACGATATAACCCGTTACTTATCTGAAAACCCCGTTACGGGAGAATATATGGCGGAGCCGATATGCGAATATCCGCCTATAAATTACAGGAGGATATGGGAAAATGGCTGACAGTTTTTTTGATAAAATCTATAAGGATAAAACACAGCACACGCCCGATGTGCTTTCTTGCCTCGCAAATCTTTCAAACGACGAGGTTTTCACTCCGCCCGATGTGGTGAATAAAATTCTCGATCTTTTGCCGCAGGAATTATTTTGCGACCCGAATACAACATTTTTAGATCCGGCTTGCAAAACGGGCGTATTCCTTCGTGAGATTGCAAAGCGGTTATTGGTGGGGCTTGAAGATAAAATTCCCGATTTACAACAGCGCATAGACCATATCTTTCATAAGCAGCTTTTCGGTATTGCCATTACAGAGCTGACAAGCCTTTTATCCCGCCGAAGTCTTTATTGCTCGAAATATCCCAACGGTCCGTACTCAATCACACACTTTGATGACGCCGAGGGAAACATTCGGTACAGAAGAATAAACCATACTTGGTTGAATGGAAAATGCAAGTATTGCGGTGTATCTAAAAAAACAGCATTGGGAAACGAAAACCGTAAAATAGAATTAGAAACACACGCTTACGAGTGGATACATACTGACAACCCCGAAAGGCTATTAGATATGAAATTTGATGTTATAATAAGTAATCCTCCATATCAGTTAGATGATGGTGGGAACGGTGCAAGTGCAAAGCCAATATATCATAGGTTTATTGAACAAGCAAAAAAATTAAATCCAAGATACTTGACAATGATTATTCCGGCAAGATGGTATGCCGGAGGAAAAGGACTTGATAATTTTAGGAAATCAATGCTTGATGATGAGCAAATATCACATTTAGTTGATTATGTTAATGCCAAAGATTGCTTTCCGGGAATAAGTATCGGTGGCGGAGTATGCTATTTTCTCAGAACAAAAGGGTATGCCGGAAGGTGTCATTACACTAATATTCATGATGGACATACATCCACAGCAATTCGTAGGCTCAATGAATATGAAGTGTTTATACGATATAATGAAGCTATTTCGATAATTGAAAAAGTAAAAGAGCAAAACGAAAAATGTTTTGCTTGCCATGTTGGAGCAAGAAATCCATACGGTCTTTCTTCGTCAGTTAGAGGTGAAAAAGAAACAGGAGAAATTGCGTTATATTCAAGTGAAGGCATTAGTTACATTAAAAAATCGCAAGTCATACAAGGCTATGATACAATTAACAAATATAAAGTTATGATAAGTAAAGTTACAGCTGAACACGCCGGAGAACCCGACAAAGATGGGATGTTGGGCGTTCTTTCCACAACCAAACGACTTGAACCAAATGAAGTATGTACCGATTCGTATCTCATTGCATACGCGAGTGATTCACTCACCGAGGTAAACAATTGCATAGAATACATGAAAACAAAGTTCTTTAGGTTTTTATTATTACAAGCAGTTTCATCTATCAATTTATCAAAAGACAAATTTATTTTTATTCCGGATCAAGATTACAATGTTGTTTGGAACGATAAAAAATTATATGAAAAATATCATCTTTCAAAAAGCGAAATTGATTTCATAGAAAATATGATAAAACCAAAAACCAGAGGTGACAACTGATGGCAGGAAGCATCAGCCTATCCGACATACTGCATAACCGCCCTGCGGTTGTGCCTACAATTTACGGCTACACTCTGCCCGATGTTGCCGACCATAACGGCTACATAAAAATCGGATATACCGACCGTGAAGATACGGAAACAAGAATCAAAGAGCAGTTGCATACCGCTGCGATTCCGTTTAGAATTTTATTCAAGGAATCCGCAATGCGCTCTGACGGAACTTGCTTTACGGATAAAGATATTCACCGATTGCTAAAGCACAAAGGTTTTCGGCAATTAAACGAGGGCGAAGACCTCAACGAGTGGTTTTGCTGCACCGAAAAGGAAGCGCTTGACGCAATAGAGGAAATGCGCACCGGTATTCGTTTTGAGGGACAGCGCACCTGGACTTTTTCTATGCGTAAAGAGCAGCAGACCGCAGTTGGAATGGCGAAAAAATATTTTGAACAGGCAAAGGAAGAAGACCCGACCCGTCCGCCTAAATTTTTATGGAACGCTAAAATGCGTTTTGGCAAAACATTTGCAACATATCAGCTTGCACGGGCTATGGATTTCAAAAAAATCCTGATTTTAACCTTTAAGCCCGCGGTTGAATCGGCGTGGCAGGAAGATCTTACACACCATGTTGATTTTGCCGGGTGGCAGTTTGTTTCCAATAAAGAGGCGCGGTTTGACGCAAAGCAGCTTGACGAACAGTTTGAGGCTTGCGATAAAACAAAGCCTATTGTTGTTTTCGGCTCGTTTCAGGACTTGCTCGGCACAAATGACGCAGGCGGCATTAAAGCAAAAAATGAGTTTATACACTCAACCAACTGGGACTTGGTGGTGTTTGACGAATACCACTTCGGCGCGTGGCGTGAAAATGCCAAAAACCTCTTTGAAAGGTTTGACGAGGAAAACGACGATTTTGATATTGAAAAATATCAAAAGGAAGAAGCGGGAAACGCCATTAACGAAACTTTTCTGCCCATATCCGCTTTTCATTATCTCTATCTTTCGGGTACTCCCTTCAGGGCGCTCAATTCCGGCGAATTTTTAGAGGATCAGGTTTTTAACTGGACATATTCGGATGAACAGTCGGCAAAGGAAAACTGGGAAGGTCCGGGTGAAAACCCGTATGCGGCACTGCCGAAAATGATTATGCTGACATATAAGGTGCCGGACTCCATTACAAATGTTGCCACAAGCGAGGGCTATGACGAATTTGATATTAACGAGTTTTTCCGTGCCGAATATGAGGAAAAGGGCAAACCGGAAACCGCAAAATTTGTATATGAGGATTATGTGCAAAACTGGCTTAAAATGATACAGGGCAACTATATGCCCGTAGACGGCTTAAAGCTCGGTGCAGAGCGACCGCCTATGCCGTTTTCGGACACAACACTGCTTAATGTACTTTCACACACGCTTTGGTTTTTGCCGAATGTGGCAAGCTGCTATGCAATGGATAATTTGTTGCGGCAAAAGCAAAACAATTTCTTTGACGATTATAAGGTTATAGTGTGTGCGGGAACAAAGGCGGGTATAGGCATAGACGCATTAGCACCCGTGCTTAACGCTATGGGCGACCCGCTTAAAACAAAAACTATTACGCTATCCTGCGGCAAACTTACAACCGGCGTTACGGTAAGACCGTGGGCGGGCGTGTTTATGCTGCGAAACTTAAAATCGCCCGAAACATATTTTCAAACGGCATTCCGTGTGCAGTCGCCCTGGGAAATTAAAGACGAGCACGGCAACCGTGAGGTTGTAAAGCAGGAGTGCTATGTGTTTGACTTTGCTTTAGAGCGTGCGCTGCACCAAATTTCAGACTATTCCTGCCGCTTAAAGGTGGATGATACAAGCCCCGAACAAAAGGTTTCGGAATTTATAAGTTTTCTGCCGGTGCTTGCGTTTGACGGGTCATCAATGAACAGAATAGACGCACAGGATATACTGGATATTACATATGCCGGAACATCCGCCACATTGCTTGCAAAACGCTGGCAAACCGCGTTGCTTGTTCATGTTGATAATGATACTCTTAAAAAGCTACAGAGCAATCAGGATGCACTGGATGCGCTTATGAATATTGAGGGCTTCCGTTCGCTTAATTCCGAAATACAGACGATTATAAACCGCTCGGAAAAGGTTAAAAAGCTTAAAAAAGAAAAAGGCGACGCCCTTACAAAGGAAGAGAAAAAGGAACTTTCAGAAGACGAAAAGAAAGCAAAATCACTGCGAAAACAGGTGCAGGAAAATTTGCTCAAGCTCGCCGCCCGTATTCCGGCGTTTATGTATTTAACGGACTACCGTGAGCAGACAATAAAGGATGTTATAACGCAGATTGAACCGGAGCTTTTTAAGAAAGTAACGGGACTTTCGGTTAAGGATTTTGATATTCTTTGTTCCATAGGCTTGTTTGACCCCGAAAAGATGAATCAGGGAATTTTCGGTTTCCGTAAATATGAAAACTCCAGTCTTTCCTACACTGGGATTGACAAGCACGAGGGAGAGGCGGTCGGCGGCTGGGATACGGTACTCCGCCGTGAAGAATACGAGGCGCTTTATTCAAAGCAGCAGGCAACCATTGCCGATTTAACAGAGGCAATTAGCCCCACCGACACTAAAGCGACAAATATTCAGACCAAAACAAACGATACAGTGCATAGCGTAGGGGTAGGCTACAAGCCTGCTACCACCTCGCAGCCCGCCCCCGAAAAAGATTGGGACAAAATTCTTGCTCCCGTAGGCGTAGGAACTGCGGTAAAACACAAGACCTTCGGCAAAGGCACCGTTGTTTGGATGGACAAGGCTAAAAAGTACATCCGCGTTAAATTCGCAGCGGGCGAAAAACAATTTATCTTCCCCGATGCCTTTGTAGGTGGATTTTTGAATGTTGAGTAAGAATTAATGCAAAAGCAAGAGATTGATACCAAGCGTTGGTATCAATCTTTTGCTTTATAAAAAGTAGTTTTGGTGATTTTTTATGGGATATTGACTTCAACAAAAAATATGACTAAGCATAATTTACTGAAATTCAATTTCTTCATTGACCTTTTCATGAATATCAATTCTTGTCTTGATATCCACCTTATTGACAAGCCAACCGTTAAGCGTGCAATTTTTTATAAATTCGTCTATTCTATTTATCCCATTAATTTCTTTGAGGGTTACAACAACTCCAAATCGAATTCCTTCTCCATCTTTAGGATCCAATCGATTATTGGTCTTAATTTCCATCCCCCAATTTTTATTGCTGTATGATTTTTTCGTTCTTGATCTACTCTTAGGTATCTCGGTAATGTATTTTACATTATCCCATTTTCTAAATTTAGCACGCGCCTCACCCTCTAAGATGTGATACGCATTTGTGGTATCAACTTCATCACAATTCTGTATATCTTCATTCATTTCTTTTATTTTTCCCTTGTCATCTATTCTTCCAAAATGAAGATTTAATTCAGTGTTCGTATAATCTACACCCTGCGTTCTATCACATTTTGGGAAATAACACATTGTCGCTCTTGAAACAAATGGATATGCATCATTTTTTAATGGAACTGGAAAACTGTAATTGTATGTATTCCATTTCTCACTTATATCTGATACTACAAATTTAATTTCATCATCTCGCGTTTGCACAACATCTTCAATTCTAATAGGTACTACCCCATGTCCATATAGTGCAACTTCCTCAGGAGAAGGCTTTTCATTCCAACCGCGTGCCGAATCAATAATCAATGCTTTTGCGGTTTCACGGTTTAACCCTAACACATCAATCAGATAAGATAATTTCCGAGCTATCCAGGGGGCGGCATAAGAAGTTCCTGCAACGGCAGCACCACCCAGAGGCTCACAAACCTGTATGTATTTTTCCTCGCTTCCTCCATAATAACTAACATCCGGCTTAGCGAAAAAAGACAGCGCCAACCCACATCTTGAATACTTTGTAGATATGCCGCTTTTTGTAACGGAATTTACCACTAAGCTATTTATTGAATCGGCTGGAGAGCCAATTTTTTTTATACTCTCATTTGATTTATTTGTACCTGCAATAACGAAAATCACATCATTTTCAAATTGAATTTGATCAAGAACAGATGCTTCGGCCGATATAAAGTTGTCATTTATTTCTTTTTCACTTCCAAGCGAAATATTCCAAACCTTAATATCTCTGTTTTCAGAAACTATGCGTCGTATTTGTTTAATTATTGAAAATGAGGAAAATTGAGAGGATGTAGCAACTCCGAAATGGCGAACCTTAAACCGTCCGCATCCATCATTCAACCAGGGGTTTAATCTGGGACCATCTACAATAATAGAAGAAACTGCCGTGCCATGGCGATAATCATTGTCACTCCGGGGAATATTCCTATCTACCACATCGTGAAAATCAACCCAATCACTAAAATATACCCGATTATCAAATAATGTATCAATAACACCTATAGTGGGTTCGTTGGTCGGAGAAGGAATGGTTATCATGCCCTCTTGGTAGTCGTGAATAAAGTCATCCGGTGATAGTGCCGAAAGATTAACTGTTGACATTGATACAAGATATGGAGCATTTGAGAATAACACTTCAAGTTGATTTTCGTCCAGAAATACAGTTTGGTTATCCAATATTCTGCTTGAAATTATCTCAATGCCAATAGAATTTAAAAGTTGCTTTGAATCTACCCCAACATTATAGAGAGTAATAATACTTTGATTATTGGGATTTTCGGGCAGCTCAATATCAAATTTCTCAATATATGAAACATCCGCAATGATTTGTTTGAAGCTTGATTTGGAAATTGAAAACTTACCATATGGAATTTTTTCAATCACTGACTTATCTTCAAATTGTGTTTTGTTTATACCGTTCGTATAGTACGATTTAATGATTTTCTGAGCCTTATATAGCAAATCAATGCTTTGATCAATATCGATGGTATCAATAAAGTAAGTAATAATATGACGATTTTTTTCGCTGTTAAACTTTGCGCCAACTATACTATAATTGGATTCTTTTCCTTTTAAAAGCCCTGCAATTCGATTGCTTTTTGCTACTATTTTGTTATAATACACGCTTAGCAAAACGCCATTAAAGGTATGAGGATTTTCATGCCAAAAACTGTTTACTTTTTTTAGATCACCAATCAATTTCTGTATGTTTTGAGCTGATACAGTTTTTATACTATTCATAGCCGGGCCGCGAAAACTTCCGTGTCTGGACTCCTGTATAAAGCGCTTTCCTTTAAGTTCAAGAATACTGTTCACTGATTATCCTCCTTCTCTAACTTGCGAGAAATTGAACTTTTGGATTCTCCCTTTAATTTTTCAATTTCCCTCATCGTAAAACCTTCACTATATAGTTGGTTTATATCTTTGGAATCCAAATTACCAATTAAATTATTATATAATCTTTTTAAATAATCGCAATCAGACCCTATATCGCTAAATGCAAGCGAAGTTTTAATAATATTTTTTAATTCTCCTGGATAAGGCAAACTCTTAGTCATATTCAATATTTTTTTGAACAAGCGAGAATCCTTTGAAACACCTTTAAAGTTTTTGATATACGAAGAAAAATAGTATTCAGCAACCTCGATTAAGTCATTTTTTGAATAGCGATTAAAGTCAATAATAGCATCGAATCTACGAATCAACGCCTTATCAAACTTCTCAAATAAATTAGTGGTAGCAATAATTATTATCTCTTTATTCAAATCGGTTAGTCGATCTAACTCTTTTAGAATTGTCGAGGTAACCCTTCCCATTTCACGAACATCATTTGAATTGATTCTGTCCAAAGCTATTACATCAATTTCATCGAATAAAACTATCACTTGATTTTGGTGAGGTATGTTGTTTATCTCGCTAAAAAGGTTGGAGATGTTTTTGTTTGTTTGTCCGAGCTTACTGTCTATAAGATTTTCAAAATCTACATAAAATAAATTTCTTTTCAGTAAACGAGCAATGTGCTTTGCAGCTTCTGTTTTTCCAGTGCCAGGTAATCCCTCAAACAAGAATTTATTAATACCAACATTGTGGTTTACTGCGTTGATGATTCCTTTTATATCGTTAGATATCTCCTCAGGCAAATATAAAGGTTCCGCTAACCTTACATCAATTTGCTTTAAAAATGGGCTTTCAAAATCGGTACCCTGTGGTATATATTGATTAGATTCTGCAATTAAGCCTAAAATATACTCAGCTAATTGATCATCTCCGATGCTGTCGAAATATCGTGCTATATTTATCGATTCATTTCTAAAAGCATTTTCATTTCTTTCAACATGGTACTTAATTAGGTTAATAATGCTTTGTTTTTTCATAGTGGACACCTCCAAGTCAATTTACTATATCACATTTTGGGACAAATGTCAACTGGTCTGGGACAAAAACAACGCAATAAACAAGCTGTGAATTGTTTCTGCAAGAAAGTTAAAAGAGATTAAAATCACCGCAAAAAGATTATGATTATTAAATTAAAAAGGTTGATATAAGTAAAAATACTAATACCAGCTTTTAGAGATTATTTGTATATTATTTCCGTATTTATGGCTTCTATGACCTGATTTCGTATGTTGTTCATCTTGCCGACCCACGCCATTTGGTCGGTGGCTTTCAGTTGCTCTGTTATGTCCTCTGCCACCGCCATCTGCCTTGTAAGCCGTTCAAACATTTCTTCCGCCTGTTGGTCAATGTCGGCAAGATAATCATTTAATTTACCGCTGATTTGCAGGCTCGATAAAGTAATTCGTTTGTTACGGCGGATAAACTCGTGATGACGCCGTCCCCATATGCCGATTGGCTTTTGCTCTTCATCCGGCTCATCGTCTCCGGCAATAAGGTAATAATCACCGACCAACTCATATTTCAGCCCCGTGCGTTCATCTGTAATGTATTTTTCCATAAAAAATTCCTCCTTGCAATGAACATTGTACCGCAAAGGAGGATAAAATAAAAATGTGCGTTCAGACAAAAACGCTGCCGTAGGATTTCCTACGGCAGCGTTTGCTTTTGTATCAGATTTCCACCCTTGTTACAAAATATCCTTTGAAAAATAAGGTGTTCGTCCAATACCTGTTTGGTGGAGATAAGCGGGATCGAACCGCTGACCTCTTGAATGCCATTCAAGCGCTCTCCCAGCTGAGCTATACCCCCAAATATTAAGTTTGTTCGGAACGCTATCTATTATATCAAAAGAAGCGGATTTGTCAATAGTTTTTTCAAAAAAACTCGTACAATACGCATTGCCAAAACATGACTGCGGTAAATATCTGCCGCAGTCATATTTTTTGATTTATTTGTCCTCGTAGTCAAGAACTTCTCTTGCAATATATATCGGTCTGTGCTTCGTTTCGATATATGTTCTGGCAAGATACTCGCCGACCATGCCGGTGCAGAAAAGCTGGAGACCGCCGAGCAGAAGAATGAGCACAACGGTTGTGGCGTAGCCGGGAACCTTGATATCAAACGCCAGCTTCTGGATTATGACAACTATCATGTAGATTATGGACGCGGCAGAAGATGTCAAGCCGATATAAGTTGCAATTTTGAGCGGCGTAGTAGTAAAAGCGATAATGCCATCCATTGCATATTTGAAGAGCTTCGCAAAGTTCCACTTTGAAGTGCCGTTTGCGCGGTCTTCAACGATATAGGGCATATAATATGTGTTGAATCCAACCCACGAGAAAATGCCCTTGGAGAAGCGATGATATTCGCTCATGCTGAGCACGGCATCGACCACACAGCGTCTGAGAAGTCTGAAATCGCTTGCGCCGCTTTTGAACTCGATCTCCGAAGTTTTATTGATTATCTTATAAAAACAATCTTTGAAAGCCGAGAGAACTTTTGATTCGCGTCTGTCCTCCTGATAACATGCCACGGCATCGTAGTTGGGATCCTTGTCAAGTATCGCCATCATATCAAGTACCAGCTCAGGGCGCTGCTGCATATCGGCATCGATAAGGCAGACCATTTCTCCCCTGCTCTCTTTGAGTCCGGCATATATAGCTGACTCTTTGCCGAAGTTGCGCGAAAATCCGACAACTTTCACATTTTCATCGGCTATCTCATAGATGTGGCGGAGCTTGTCCATCGTCTGATCGCGGCTGCCGTCATTGACGAATATGAGCTCATAATCAAAGCCTTTGTCTTTGAAGACTTCAGTTGCGGTGTTATAAAATAATTCAACATTATCCTGCTCGTTATAGCAGGGAATTACTAAGGATAATTTCATCTTTCCCTCCGAAATTGCACAAATATAGCTTCTGAATTGTATCACAAATTTTCATTATTTGCAACAATTATTCACTGATCTCTATGCCGGCTTTCTTTTCAAGTGATTTAACAAAATCATTCAGCTCCTCATAAACATATCCGTTGACAAAAAGGTTCTTCATTTTGAGACGGAGTGTATCGATTTTGAAGACGGTTTTGTTCACCTTCTCAAACGATTCGTATGATTTGAGCTCCCTTTCGCTGAGGCGCTTGACTGTTATCTGATCATAGGTTGAAGGATCGCCGTTGAGCTCCGCGCGAACCGTACATTTTTCAAAATCATCGTCAAACACGAGCGTGTTTCCCTCGAGTTTTACGCTGTCGCCTTCGATTATTTTAATTGTGTATCCGGCGTTCGGGTCGGACGCATACGCTCCGAGATTCAGAGACTTTTCATCGGGAGTGATAAGATAATTATATATATAATCGTCCGTATCGGCATTCTTGAGCTTTATAAGAGAGAAGCCCATATCATAATCGGCATTTTCAAAAGCTTCTATCTCATCGAGTCCCGCCACGCCCTCATACTCGGTCACTTTGAATGTAAAAGAGGTAATGTTATGCTTCGGTTCAAACACAACGCGGGTCTCGCTGCCGTCGGCATTGAGAGCGGGAACTTCGACTTTGCTTCCGTCGCTGAAAGTGATTACTCCGCCGAGTATATTTGAATTGAGCCCGAAGTTGTCATACAGAGACACACATGAAACCGTTTTAGGGCTGTCAAATTTCACAGTCACAGTCTTTTGTGCATCATTTTTATCGAATCTCGACACACAGTTTTCAAGCTTGACATGGAGACCGGCAGTCCTGTTTCCGACACCGATGAGTCTGAAATCGTTAAGCAACGAAGCATCGCCGGAGGACACGCTGATATCGGCATTATATGTGAGGCTGTCCGTGCGGCGATTCCAATAGACCGAATCGCCGTTTATTATGCGCTCGGAATAGCAATAAGCATACTGTGAAAGATGCTCGCTGAGCGCTTTATATTCGGAACATCTGAGTATCGAATGGCTGAGAGACTTTTTATCTATCGGCAGTCTGATCCTGTTATTCCATCTGTATTGCGGAACATCGGTCTCATATGACGGATCGTTATTCTTCTCTCTGTCCTGCATCACGGTGCTCTTGATATTAAGTGCATAAAAATCCGGCTTTGATTTCCACGCAAGTGAATAGCCGAAGCACTTGAGCACTTTCGGAGTGTATCCGCTCTCTTTTTTCAGGATACGCTCCATCGCCTTTTCAAACGATATGCTGACTCCGCGGTGATCCGTGTGGGTATCGAAATCTATTGCTAAAATATAATCCGGGCGATATTCGAGAACAACACTTTCGATATCATCGACCATATTTTCGGCTGTATATTTGGCGTGAGTTCCGAAACGGTCGAAGTGATAATCTTTAAATCCCTTTCCCGCATAAGTATGATCCCATCCGGAAGAGAAAGAAAAAGCTTTTTTGCCGACGTAGAGCTGCGTTCCGTCGGGATATCCGAGAAATATTACTTTCTCTCTCGGTATACCGAGTTTTTCAAGCGCATTACAGGCTTCACTCTGACGGGTGTATGCAGAAACTCTTTTATCGCCGTTTGTTGCGAACACGACACGGACATCGGCGCCGTTTTTGTACATAGGCGGAAGCACCTGACCGGAGATAAGCAGATCGTCATCTTCATGAGGGACTATAACCATGACTTTTTTGTTCTTAAACTGAGAATCATAGAAGCTGTTATCTACGCCGTCGTTTGAATCCAGCTTATTGAGCTCGGTCTCATATACGCAAACCACAGCAAGAACGGCAAGCACAAGCGCCATGAGAACTATCAGCACCGCTCTTTTCTTCTTTTTCCTTTTCACATTTTCTGCCATGTTGTTACCTTAACCTTTAAACAGAGATTTTTGCTTATTTTTTCGGCTTCTTCACCACGGTAACGCTGTCAACACCGTAGTACACCGCAGTCCAATCATTGAACCATTTGTTGTTCGCGTTATCGTTGGTAATATTTATCATATATGAATTCAGCGACCAATAAGATTTGCGCGGTCGACTGCGCGGTATTTTGACATCCTTTATGCCCGCCGCTTTCTGCTCATATATCGCCTGCTCAGCCTCTTCATAAGCGATGCTGTCGGACTTGAGCGCATAATATTCTCCGACATAGATAACGCTGAAACCAAGGGCAACCAAAACTGAAAGCACAACAGCGGTTTTCTTAATTCCGTCCATTTTGCCGTCAAGAAGCTGAGCCGCCAGGACAAATGCCGCGCATCCGAACATAATATTTGCGCCGAAGAAAGAGCGAGGAGGCGCTTCGGGCGAAACTATCAAAACTCCCGCAGCTGCCGCACCGGTGAGCAGATATATGCACGGCAGGAGCCAGTTGAGCTTTTTCTTTTTGATGCAAACAATTAACAGGACAATTACCAAAACTACAAGCATAAGCAGCACAGCACGCCAGATATTAAAATATATCTGCTCCGCCGACCACAGCAAATGCTTCATTATATTCCGCTCGCGGTGGGTATTATCGATACGCACTCTGTTGCCGGGAGCGAGAAGCAATATTCCGAATCCGGTTATGACTCCGAGAAGTCCGGTAACATGATGTGCTCTGACGGGCATTTTCTTTATCTTGAAGTAGATCAAGAAGAGCATAACGGCTCCCATCGTTGCGCCGCCCATATTCTCATTTGTCCAACCCGCAAAGACGCCGGCGACAAACATGAGAACCGAAAGAATAATTTCTTTTGAAGGCTTCGGCTTTTCGGACTCCGTATCATGGATGCGGTAGAACATAAGAAAAGTCAGTATCCACACGGTTGTCCACAGATAATTGAACGCTGCGCTGTACCAGATATAGGCCGATGCGGGTTTGTTCATTCCAAGCCACTCAAAGGCATAAATAAAGACCAGCAGCGGTATATTTATCGGTCGCTTGTAGTTTGCGTGAAAATATATCAGCAGACCGAGCAATGTAAAGAACAGGGAGTTCACAACATTGAAGACCGATTTATCGAACAGAGTAAACAGCTGCAGGAGAAAATGCGCCGGTATTCTGCCGTTACAGATCTTGTAATGCGTCACCATGCCCGTAAAAATATCCCTTATTCCCGTCAGGCGTTCCGGCGTGCCTTTGACAACATGTCCAGTGTACTTGAAGAAATAGAGATAATCATCGGCGGCATATCCTATCATGCCGTTAAACACAAGTATAAGGCTGAACATAAGCGCCGCAATAGCGACTACAGCCGTAATTTTTATTACCGTTTCACGATTCACGGTTAGTTTTTGACTGTTCAATACAATTTTCCTCCGATTTTTTCGGTAATAAACCACCGTAGGATATATTACCACAAGTGTAAATATAATGCAATTAATTCCTGTTTACAACATAATGAAAAAACGGTTACATACGATAACAAAACTGTAACAATTGGTATATTACTTCAAAAACAGACAAAAAAGCTGAATAATATGCAATTTTTTCACTTTATCTCAAATATATTGATATTATATACATTATATAGATTTTTCTTATAAATTTTTCAATCCGTTTCTTTTTCATGCATATAAAAATCCCGCCGTATTAAGCGGCGGGATAAAAATATTTAATTTCAGCACTTGATGACAACATCGTTGGGGAAGAACTCGGGAAGATAAGCCTTGTGAGCCCACTTCATCTCCTCGAAGCACTTGTGTGCCTTCTCCCAGTCGCCGACGAGCGGATGCACGAGCAGCGCATTGATAGCTGCTGCCTCGGAACCGGTTGTCGCGGCTTCTACGGTGTACTTCTCATACGCCTTTACAACGCGCATAAGACCGATGATATGTCTGTTATCGACCTTGTCGATAGCGACGGGCTCTGCGCCGTCCTTGCCGATAACAGCGGCTATCTCGAGAACGTCGTCATCGTCCATGAAATCAACAGTGCCGTTATTCTTGATGTTGACTATCTGGACATCGCGCTTATCGTTGGCGATAGAATCGATAAGAGAAACTGCGGCAAGAGAATACTTGTGACCGCCGCGCTGATCGAGAAGAGCGGGCTTTGTGACAAGAGTCTCGTCCGAATACATCTCAAGCAGCTCTTCCTCAATCTCCATGCAGACGCGGGCGCGGCACTTCTCATCCTCTTTCTGATGCTTAAGCTTCGCGTCTCTGCAATAATAATACTGGAGATAAGACGAAGGAATTCCGCGAACGGCGTTGAGGCAATCGAGCGAGAAGCCGTCGTCCTTTATGTTCGCCATAACTTTTGTCGAGAAGCCCTGAGCGAGCATATCGTCGATAAGCTCCTTTCCGTCCTTCTTGACTGAGGTTATCCAGCTGAGGTGGTTAAGACCGACATATGTAATATCGCAGTCGTCACCCATAGCCTCTTTTGTATCGTCGATCATGTTGATCGGGACATTGCAAAGACCCATGCACTTGACATTGGTGTGGTTGAGTACGAACTCGGTGATGATGCCAGAGGGATTGGTGAAGTTGATGAGCCATGCGTTGGGGCAGATAGCCTCGATGCGGTCGCAGATATGCTGCATGACCGGAATAGTACGCAGAGCCTTGAAGAAGCCGCCGATGCCGGTGGTCTCCTGACCGATGAGGTCATATTTGAGCGGGATAGTCTCATCGAGATAACGGGCATGAAGCATGCCGACTCTTATCTGGGTGACAACAAAGTCTGCGCCCTGAAGAGCCTCGTCAAGGTTATCGGTGAGAAGAGTCTCGCACTCTATGCCCGCCTTTTTGAGCATTCTCAGGCAGAGGTTGCCGACTATCGTTCTCTTCCTCTCGTCTATATCCATAAAGGATATCTTCTTGAGCTTGAGCGAGGACTGAGCCTTTATGAATCCGTCCACAAGCTCGGGGCAATATGTGCTGCCCGAACCGATGACTGCCACTGTAATTTCTTTCATATATATTACTCCCTTTTCTGTAAAATCCTTATTTATACTGCCTGAATATCCAGTTTATGCAACCGGTGACAGGCTCTTTATCGAGCTTTATGAACTTCAGCTTTCTTCCGCTCATCTGCTGCGCATATTCGTGCAGCTTTTCGATATAAGCATCGTTCGGAAGCTTCGTGTGCATTGAGCCGGAAAGAACGACCTCTATCTCGTCGCCGTCGAACTCCATCTGCTTTGCGAGCGCCGCGATGAACTGCGCGCCGCGCTTTGCCATCTCGTCCGTTTTGGCGAGCGCAGGGGCATCGCCCATTGCAGCCGCCTTGAAGAACGAGCCGATAAGAGTCTTGATATAGAGCGGAGCCTCCTCCGTCTCAAGCTTTGCAACGGTTCCGACGAACTCCTCGCGCGAAGTGATGCCGAATGCATCATAGTACATCTTCGTGATAAGAGTGGGTTCAAGTCCGAGATAGACTTCATCGTATATGAGCCTGAATGCAGTCTGGGCTATCCAATTGCCGTTGCCCATATCGCCGGTGCACTCGCTGAGTCCGCCGAGCTGGAGCATATTGCCCTTTGAATCAATCGCGTTGCAGCAAGTACCCGTTCCGCAGTTATAGCCTATTGCCGCGCCGCTCTCAGAGCCCGCCTGAACGACGATAAAGCCGTCGTTATAGATAGCAAAGTTCCGAAGCCCCTTTTCCGAAAGCTTCTCGCACATGATATCATGCTGGAACTGATGGTCGATTCCCGCAAGACCCATCAGCGAAAAAGCAACATCGTCAAGAGATATTCCCGCCTCGCCGACAAGTTCGGTTATACCGTTCCAGATAACCGCGCTCGCCTCGTCAAACGCGCCCTCGAGATTCTCGTGGTTGCTTCCCGGTCCATAGACCGTTTTGACTACATTTTTGTTCTCATCAAAAAGGGAGAACGCCGTTTTTGTTCCGCCTCCGTCAACACCGATGTAAAAGCTCATTCACCTTTCTCCTCATCACTGAAAAACTCTTCGCAGATTTCCTCCGCGTTATATCTGCTGCGTCTTGCCGGAGCTCTGTCGATCCACATGCCGTTTGTGAAATCAGGTACGGGCACGGGCATGCTGCCCATTGCTATCGACTGCTCCGAAAGGCAGGTTATAGCCATCCATGTTGCCGCATCATAGACATCTATCGGAGGCTCGAGATCATACATAGCGCTCTCGACAAATGCGGAGAAAACAAGATAATCCATTCCGCCGTGGCCGTGCTTCTCACTCTCGGAAGCGTAGGTTTTCCAAAGCGGATGCTCATATTTTTCAAGATATTTTTCAAACGGCTCCCAGCTGTGCATCCAGTCGTCTTCTTCGTGCTTCGTCACGCCGTCGATATATATTCCCTTTGCATCCTCGTTATAAGCCGCGCGGGTGCCGTGAATCTTATAATTGCGCGAATAAGGCCGCGGGAGCGTGCAGTCATGCACAAGCGTTATCGTCTCGCCGTGGGCGCATTTTATCATAGTAGTGACTATATCGCCCTGGTTGAATTTATAGTCTGCAAGGTCGTAATCTTCGCCCTGGGTGTTCTTGAGCCAGGTGTTGAGTCCGCACGCTTTACTTGCCATTGAAGTAAGAGTAAGGAAGCGGTTGCCGCGGTTGATATGCAGCGCCTTAGCTATAGGGCCGAGCTGATGAGTGGGATAAAGCTCACCGTTGCGGTTCTTGAAGTTATGTATTCTGCCATGACGGTTTTCGCGTCCGAGACCTATCTCGTCTCTGAGGTCATGCTCATAGCCCCCCTGCATATGCACAACTTCGCCGAAAATGCCCTCACGCATCATACGCAGAAGAGCCATTTCGTTGCGGTCATAGCAGCAGTTTTCAAGAAGCATGCAGAACTTGCCGGTCTCTTCGGAAGCCCTGACGAGCTGCCAGCATTCCTCGATAGACGCTGCTCCGCCGACTTCCATGGCGACATGCTTGCCTGCTCTCATGCAGTCGACCGCTATGCGGGCGTGGGTTATCCAAGTAGTCGCGACCATAACAGCCTTGATATCGTCGCGCTTGAGCAGTTCTTTATAGTCGAGATACATCTCGGGCTCCTCGCCCGTTTTCTCTTTGACTATCTCAACTCCGCGGCGTGCTCTGTCCTCGTACTTATCGCAGACGGCAACAACCTTTACGCCGTCAATGCTGATAAGCTCGCCGAGGTTGCCCTGACCGCGTCCGCCGAGACCGATTATTGCAAAGTTGGTCTGTTTTATCTCCATATCCGATTCCTCCGTGGGGATATCTTTTACAACACATTCGCCTTTTCTGTCGAATGTTATTATAATACTTTATTAATGATACTTCAAGTGATTGGCAAAAATAAACAGCTTTTCAGAGAATATTATCGAGTATCTCTATCACATTTGCCACAGCGCCGTCGTTATTCGAGCGCACAACATAGTCGGCGTGCTCGAGCGCCTCCGGCGAGCCGTTTTCAGGGACGAATCCTGCTTTTACCGCGACGAGCATTTCGATATCATTATATCCGTCGCCCACGGCAAAAGTCCTGTCGTGAGGAACGCCGAGAGCGTCGGCGAGGAAAAGCAGACCTGTGCCCTTGTCTGAGCCTTTCTTCATGACTTCTATATATCCGCCGTTTGTCGGCAAAAACGCGGGATCATCAAAATTCTCGCGCATAAACGCCTGCACTTCCTGCGATATTCCCTCCGCGTCAAACATAGCCTTCGCCCAGGGGAACTCCGTCTCGGACGGATCACTGACAACTTTATAGGGTATACCCTGACTTGTGAAATGACGGTGGGAAGTGTCATCGAGATGTATTGCATAGGTGCTGTCGAACGGATACATTTCTATTGAAACATCCGGGAAATTTTCCATTATAGCCCTGACGAACGGGATTCCGTGTTCGGCATCTATACCGTTTACGAACACAGGCTCGTTTTTTTCATAGTCATACGCCATGGAGCCGTTTGTCAGCAGCACGGGCGCATTGATATAAGATGGATCATAGAGATGAAAGCCCTGATATGTCCTGCCGGTGCAGACCGTAAAATATCCGCCCTCGGATATAAAATAGGCTATTGCAGAGCGGACGTCGTCCGTTATTATTCCGTCGTCATTCTTGAGCGTGCCGTCAAAATCACTCGCAATGAGCACTTTTTCAAACTTCCCCAAAGCACTTCCTCCGCACAATAAAATTCGCGCTAAAATGATAACATTTAAGGATATCAAAGTCAATTGAAACGCCTGTCTTTTTGCTTTTCTTTTTTTGCGCGAAGTTGAAAAATCTGATAATAGTGATATACTATATAGTCAGGGACGAAGATAGAAAAATTCTTTGCAAAGGAGAAGTCATATGATAAAGGATATTCTTTCGCCGCACAGGGCGCTGCTCAGCGACCACACCGAGCTGCGTGCGCAGAAGAACACCTCGCGCGGAGTGTCTATGCTCGGCGGAAATCTCGTCGGCAACGCACGCACGGAGAAGAGCGGCATCAACGCCAGAGTATATAAAAACGGAGTTTACGGCTTTGCTTCAAGCGCGGAATACTCGGAAGAGAGCATAAAAAGCGTGCTCAAGGCCGCGAGCGACAACGCCGCATTTTTGAGTTCGAGAGTCAGCCACGAGGCGAAAATAATAAGACCGATTCCCGCCGGGATAAAGACGATGAACGGCGACATAAACGACTGCGAGCAGAAAGTATATATTGAATTTGCAAAAGAGATCGACGAATATATCGCGAAGAAATATCCAGATCTCGTCAGCCGCTCGATAAGCATCAGGGCGGATTCGATGGAGAAAAGGCTCTGCGTCAACGACGGATTTGATTCATATTCACTCGTGCCGAGAAGCTTTGTCTATGTTTTTCTGACCGCCGAAGCCAAGGACGGAACAAATGTTGAACTTTATAAAGTATTCGGCGGGCGCGGATTCTTCACCGAAGTATTTTCCTCCCCCGATGAGCTTTTCGGCGGCATAGATGTGCTTTATGAAAACCTTATGAAAAAAGCTGATGGCGTATATGCGGACGCGGGATACAGAGATGTCGTGATGCATCCTAACCTCGCGGGCATACTCGCGCACGAGGCGGTCGGTCACACGGTTGAAGCCGATTTAGTGCTCGGCGGTTCGGTCGCGGCGCACTGCATGAACAAGCAAGTCGCAAGCGAGCTTATAACCATGGTCGACTTCGCTCACACCCTGCCGGACGGCTCCTCGGCTCCCCTGCCCGTTCTTGTCGACGACGAGGGCACGCCCGCGGAGGACGCAATTCTCATAAAAGACGGCATTCTCAGAGGATACATGAACAGCCGAGAGAGCGCGGAGCATTTCGGAGTCAAACCGCAGGGCAACGCGAGAGCTTATGCATTCTCGGACGAGCCGCTTATAAGAATGAGAAACACCGCAATTCTCCCCGGCAAGGACAAGCTTGAAGACATGATAGCTTCGATAGACGACGGATATTTTCTCACGGAGACCAACAACGGTCAGGCGGACACGACCGGAGAGTTCATGTTCGGCGTCTGCATGGGATATGAGATAAAGCACGGCAAGCTCGGCAGAGCAATAAGAGACACGACAATATCTGGCATAGCGTTTGACATGCTCAAGACTGTCGATATGCTCTCCGATGACATGGTGTGGACCTGCTCGGGTATGTGCGGCAAGAAACAGCCGATGCCCGTCGGAATGGGCGGCCCTGCCGTCAAATGCAAAGTAAATATCGGCGGACGCTGAGAAAGGAGCGATGAAAATGACTGATATATATGAGATAGCAGAATACACACTCAAGGCGCTAAAAAATTGCGGCGCGGATGCGGCTCAGTGCATCGTCGGCAGAAGCAAAAAAGATGAGCTGAACGTTGACGGCGGAAAATTCAGCCTTATGCGCTCCACATTCAACACGAGCATCTCGATGAAAGCGATAAAGGACGGCAAAAAAGGCGTCACAAGCATAAATCAGGCGACAAAAGAAGCGATTGACGAAGCTGCGGCTCAGTGCATCGCCGCGGCGGAATCTTCCGTTCCCGATGAAGCCGAGCAGATAGCGCCTTTCACTGCAAAAGACGAATACAAAACCGGAGTTTTTGAGCCCGATCTTAACAAGCTGTTTGACAGAATAGAGGAATTCATGAGCCAGACTAAAAAAGAATATCCAAAAGTCATTCTCGAGCAGCTTATCTCCGACTATGAGCACAGCGAAAAGCTCTACATGAACACCAACGGAACAAGCCTCAGATATGAGCACGGCGAATACTCGTTCAACACGATGTTCTCCGCACATGAGGGTGAAAAAGCCTCGTCATTTAACGGATATTTCTGCGCGCTTGACAATCTCGACAAGCCGTTTATGGACGCAGGTATGCAGAGGCAGCTTCTCGAAGAGAGCGAAAAGCAGCTCAACACAGTCTCGCCGAGCGAAAAGTTCGTCGGCAAGGTAATTTATTCCCCCGACTGTTTCAACGAGCTTTTGCAGACGGCGCTCGAAAATTTTGCATCATCCGGCGTGCTTATTGACGGCACATCTCCCTGGAAAGACGCACTGAACACAAAAGTCGCGAGCGGAAAGCTGAATCTCAGAAGCGTTCCGCTTGACGGTAGAACGGTGGTCGGTCAGCGTTTTACCTCCGACGGCTACCCTGCCGAGAACATGGACATCATTGTTGACGGCGTTCTCAAGACTTTCATTCTTTCGCAGTACGGAGCGAACAAGACCGGGTTCCCGCGCGCGCTCAACGGCGGCAATAACCTCGAAGTTCTCCCCGGCAACAAGACGCTCGAAGAAATGATATCCGGAATAGACAGAGGTCTGATAGTCAACCGCTTCTCCGGCGGTCAGCCGTCATCGAACGGAGATTTTTCCGGCGTCGCGAAGAACAGTTTTCTTATCGAAAACGGAAAAGTCAGCAGTGCAGTCAGCGAGACGATGATAAGCGGCAACATTATCGACATGCTCAACAACATCGTCGCGATATCCAAAGAGCAGACTACGGACGGACTTTCATTCATGCCGTGGGCTGAATTCGACGGAGTCACGGTATCGGGCAAATAAGAAAAAATTTCCTGCGGCTTTTATGTATTTTAAGCCGCAGGATACACATAATGATACTGGCAGCCGGAGCTGATATTATTTCGGGCGCTTTTAAGTGAAAAAGCTATTGTTCATTGTCTTTTCAACAGCGCATTTCAGCATTTGCTGCCTTTGACGGAGCCGGAGCTCTGCGGGTGTGGTTGACAGCCTGCAGACCCGGCTCTTTCGCGTATATAATAAGAGGAGCTTTAAAAGCTCCTCTTATTTTTGTGCATATTATTTTTGTGCATATTCAGCATCGTTGCTGTTATCGGCAGTCGCAGGAATGTTATTTTCCTTTGTGCGTTCGAACGTTATATCTTCCGAAGCATTCGTTATTTTCACAGCATTTTCAGGATTCTTCTCAATATTTGTCAAATCAAGCTTTGATGTTTGTTTTGAATTGAAATTATTTCTGACCTTCTGAATTCTTTCATCGGTCTGTCTTATGGATTTAAAAAACACCAGAGACGCTATTGCGGCGGAGGATTTTATATTTGAGAGCCTTTCAATATCGCGATAAAGCTCCCAATAATATTTTATCAGTTTACTCTTGCGCGTGGATGAAACGGAACCGGCGCGGACGCGGTAGCTTGCGAGAACTTCGTCGAGTCCGTAAGCGCGGTCGCAGTCGTGCATTATTTTAAGCCAAAGTGCAAAATCGTTGCGCTTTTTTATATCGGGGACATAGAATTTTCCGAGCTTTTCTGCGTTATAGACAACAGTCAAATTGCCTATTGGGTCGCCCTGATAAAGCATTGAAGAATAATTTACGCTTTTCGGCGCGGAAATGACGACGCCCATATGCTCGCCGCGCTCGTTTATTATTTCATACGCGGTGTATGTAAAATCATATCCCATTTGCTCCATGAAGCTTATCTGACGGCTCAGCTTGTCCGGATACCAGATATCGTCGCTGTCAAGAAATGCGATATAATCGCCCTGCGCCGCATTTATCGCCCTGTTGCGCGCCGCTGCGGGACCGAGATTGATATCGGTTTCAAGCAGGTGTATTCTGTTGTCGTCTGCTGCCATACTGCGCACCGCATCAACTGTACCGTCCGTGGAATTGTCATCGGCAACGATAAGCTCCCAGTTACGGTAAGACTGATTCTGTACGGATTTTATGCTCTCTGCGATATAGTCCGCGCAGTTATACGCCGGCATTATAATTGAAACCAGCTTTTCCACCACTCAAATCTCCCTTTTGCGGCTCTGCCGCACGCGCCCGATTGGCGCGTATGTTATGTCTACATTTTATCACATTTTGTCATGCTGTTCAACCGACAAAATCAAGCAATCTGTGGATTATTTGCGTGATTTTTCTGTCCACCCACAAAACGCCTCTGTAAGACACCTAATATAATAGTACAACAAGCTATGCTCTTTTTCAACGCACATAATATACAAAAAAAATACCGCCTGATTTTACATACAGATAAGTGCCCGCACGATATTGAAAAGCTTATGTTCATAGCGTATAATTGAATAAACCTATGTCAACGGAGGAGAAGATATGAAAAATCCGGCAAAGGCAAGCGATTTAAGTCTCATCGAGCCTGTCATAAGTAAATATAAGAACACCTCAGGCTCGCTTATAACCGTCCTGCAGGAGATTCAGGATATTTACGGCTATCTGCCCGAAGACGCGCTGTGCCATGCGGCAATAGAAATGGGCATTGCCCCGGCGACCGTTTTCGGCGTTGCGACATTCTACGCGCAGTTTCGGTTCACGCCTGTCGGCAGGTATTTTATAATGCTCTGTCAGGGTACGGCGTGCCATGTCAACGGCTCCGAGATGATAGAAAAGGCCGTGTTTGAAACGCTCGGCATACATAACGGAGAGACAACGCCCGACGGGCTTTTCACACTGAAAACAGTCGCCTGCCTCGGCTGCTGCTCGCTCTCCCCTGTTATGATGATAAATTCCGAGACCTACGGCAGTCTGACTCCGCAGAGGGTCAAAGAAATAATCGCTGAAAAGGCAAAGGAGGCAAACGCCGATGTATAAAATTAAAATCGGAGAAGGCAGCTGCGGCATCTCGGCGGGAGCCGGAAAGATACATAAACTGCTCGACGAGAAGAACAGCGGAAATTATACGGTTCACTCGGTCGGATGCATCGGAATGTGCTTTCTTGAGCCTATTGTTGATATCTATAACGGCGATGCTCTCACAGCAAGGCTCGTTAAAGTAAGCCCCAATGATGTGGATAAAATCATAAGCTTCACGGAAAGCGGCAACATGTCGCAGATAAACTCTCTTGTCATATCCGACGATGACAGAAGCTTTCTCGAAAAGCAGACTCGAATAGCTCTGCGCGGGTGTGGAATAACCGAGCCGGAGAGCATTGAAGATTATGAAAAGCACGGCGGATACACGGCGCTTTCAAAAGTTCTGAAAACAATGACACCCGAGCAGGTCATTGAAGAGATAAAAATTTCCGGGCTCGCCGGGCGCGGAGGCGCGGGCTTCCCGACATGGTTCAAATGGAATGCCGCAAGGCAGAGCGCAGGAGACGAAAAATATCTGATATGCAACGCCGACGAAGGCGATCCTGGTGCATTTATGGACAGAGCTGTTATTGAGAGCGACCCGCACGCTCTGATAGAAGGTATGCTCATCGCGGCGTATGCTATAGGCGCAAAAGAAGCAATAGTCTATGTCCGCGCCGAATATCCTCTGGCTATAAAAAGGCTTCGCAACGCCATTGAACAGGCTGTGGAAAAAGGCTATATAGGCGAAAATATTCTTTCTTCCGACTTCTCATGCAAATTCAGAATCAAGGCGGGCGCGGGAGCATTCGTCTGCGGCGAAGAGACAGCTCTTATTGAATCCCTTGAGGGTCAGCGCGGTATGCCGCGCCTCAAGCCACCGTTCCCTGCGCAGTCGGGATATATGAACAAGCCGTCGAACATAAACAATGTCGAGACATTCGCGAATGTAACATGGATAATCAACAACGGCGGAGAGGCGTTCGCCGCCATCGGCACTGAGACTAGCAAAGGTACGAAAGTTTTTGCGCTGACAGGCAAGATTAAGCGCGGCGGACTCGTTGAAATACCGATGGGCAAGACGCTCAGAGATGTTATTTTTGATATCGGCGGCGGAATACGCGGCGGCAAAGAGTTCAAGGGCGTTCAGCTCGGCGGTCCGTCCGGCGGATGCATCCCCGCGCGGCTTGCCGACACGGTTATAGACTACAAGGCTCTTTCGGCAACGGGCGCGATAATGGGCTCGGGCGGAATGGTCGTTATGGACGAGAGCACCTGCATGGTGCGCATGGCAAAATTCTTTCTCGATTTCACAACGAACGAATCGTGTGGAAAGTGCGTCCCCTGCCGCATCGGCACTATGCGCCTGAGAGAAACTCTTGAGCGGATATGCCAAGGCAATGGCAGAGACGGAGATATCGAGCTGCTCGAAGAGCTGTGCGCTCAGATAAAGGACGGCTCGCTCTGCGGACTCGGTCAGACGGCTCCGAATCCCGTTCTCACCACGCTCAGATATTTCCGCGACGAATACGAGGCTCACATAAAAGAACACCGCTGTCCCGCTGGAGAATGTCCGGAGCTTATAAGCTATCACATAGACTCTGACAAATGCCGCGGATGCACGCTGTGCAGCAAGAAATGCCCGGTCGGCGCGATATCCGGAGAAGTAAAAAAGCCGCATAAAATAGACAGCGGCAAGTGCATAAAATGCGGCAGCTGCAAGGTTGCGTGCCGCTTTGACGCGATATTTATAAAATAAGGAGGTGTGACGATGAAAGAGTATATTACATTGACCGTTGACGGGAAAAGCGTAAAAATCGAGAAAGGTTCGACACTGCTCGAAGCCGCAAGGAAGGCGGGCGCGGATATTCCGACTCTCTGCCATGACGAGCGGGTCAAGCCATACGGCGCATGCGGAATGTGCGTTGTAGAGTGCAAGGGCAGTCCGAAGCTGATGCGCTCCTGCGCCATTGAAGCCGCCGACGGAATGGAAATTATAACGGAGTCAGACAGAATAAACAGGGCGAGAAGATTCTCGCTCGAAATGCTGCTTTCGGATCACACCGGAGACTGCAAAGCCCCATGTTCTCTCGCCTGCCCTGCGGGCATCGACTGTCAGGGTTATGTCGGACTTATTGCAAACGGCGGAAACGCACAGGCTCTGTCGGTAATAAAAGGCAGGATTCCCCTGCCCGCATCAATAGGCAGAGTATGTCCGCATCCGTGCGAGAAAAAGTGCAGACGCGGACTCGTTGAAGAGCCTATATCTATAGCCGCGCTCAAGGCTTATGCGGCAGACCGCGACCTTGAAAGCGGAAATATATTCATGCCTGAAGTTGCCGAATCGACGGGCAAAAAGGTCGCGATTATAGGCGGCGGCCCGGGCGGAATATCGGCGGCATATTATCTTGCAATAAAAGGACACGGCGTCACTGTTTTCGACATGATGCCGAAGATGGGCGGCATGCTCCGCTACGGCATACCGCAATACAGACTGCCGAAAGAAGTGCTTGACAAGGAATTGGCGCTCGTTGAAAAACTCGGCGTTGAGTTCAGAAATAATATAAAAATCGGCAGAGATATTTCTCTTGATACGCTTAACCAAGAATACGACGCGGTAATTGCCGCGCCCGGTGCATGGTCGAGCACAAAAATGCGGGTTGACGGCGAGGATGCCAAAGGAGTATTCGGCGGAATAGATTTCCTGCGTTCCGTGATACTTGGCTCACCCGTTGATATCGGAAAGCGCGTAGCCGTATGCGGCGGAGGCAACACGGCGATGGATGCCTGCCGCACGGCAGTCCGCCTAGGCGCGGAGAAAGTTTATATCATATACCGCCGCACCCGCGATGAGATGCCAGCAGACGCGCTCGAAATCGATGAGGCGCAGGAAGAGGGCGTGGATTTCAGATTTCTCACAAATCCCGATAAAATATTAACACGGGACGGCAAGGTCTGCGGAATAAAGCTCCAGATAATGGAGCTCGGCGAACCCGACGTGAGCGGCAGAAGAAAACCGGTTCCGATAGAGGGAAAATTCGAAACTCTTGAAGTTGACAGTGTAATAATGGCTATCGGTCAGAAACCGGAGCTCGGCGGATTTGAAGAGCTTGACAAGACCTCTCGCGACACGATAAGCGCAGACGAGAGCACATTCAGGACGAATATAAGCGGCGTTTTTGCAATCGGTGACGCTACAAACAAGGGTGCAGACATAGCCGTATCCGCTATAGGTGAAGCGCAGAAGAGCGTAGCGGTTGTTGACAGTTATCTTCGCGGCAATATTATCGGCTACAAAAAACCGATACTTGTCAAGCGCGAAATAAACAAGAGCGACCTTGCGGACAGAGAACATATCGCGCGCGAAAGGATGCGCGTTCTCCCTGCAGAAGAGCGAAAACACAGCTTTGACGAGGTCGCACTCGGACTCACTGACGAGCAGGCGCGACGCGAGGCTTCGCGATGCCTTGAATGCGGCTGTCTCGACTATTACAGGTGCAAGCTCATAAACTATGCGAATAAATACAACGCAGATTTCGAGCGCTTTGCGGGTCAAAAATCACCTGCAAAGAAGGACACAGGGCACAAATACATTCTGCGCGACTCGGGCAAATGCATTCTCTGCGGACTTTGCGTGCGTGTATGCTCGCAGGTCATGGGAGTCGGCGCGATCGGTCTTGCCGGCAGAGGCTTCACAACTGTTGTATCGCCGGAATTCTATAAATCGCTCGGGGATTCACAGTGTATCTCATGCGGACAGTGCGTATCTCTCTGCCCGACGGGCGCACTTGTTGAAAAAGTTCCGTTCCAAAAAGATGTTCCGCTCCGCGAAAATTGCACCGCGACGCACTGCACCGGCTGCGCCGCAAAATGCGCGATAAATGTTTTTTCGAGCGGCAGTTCGATAACACGGTGCGAGCCGGCAAACGGAAATATCATCTGCACATACGGCAAGTTCGGCTTGAGCAAGCTCGCCAATGTGGGCAGGCTGAAGGTCTGCAAATCAGGCGAAGAGACCATTTCTCTTGAACGCGCCGCAGAGATAACGGCTGATATAATAACTCGCTTCTCCCCCGCCGAGATTGCCGTCACGGTATGTGAAAATATGACAGACAACGAACTTGAAAAAGCCGCAAAGCTCAGCAAAAAGCTCGGCTGCGCTCTTGTTGACGTGGGCAATATTGATCGGGATATCAGTGCAGCGGACTGCGCCAGATTTGAAAAAATTTTCGGCACGGATTTTTATATCGGTGCAAACCGTGAAAAGACTGTTTCTCTCGGCGCAGTTGATTCGGATGCGATTGATTTTTCAAAAATCAAGGCTGTTATCTCATTTGGCGGCAAGACTTCCGAGGGTAATTTTGATTTCGCCGCCGTGCAGTCGGCAAAAGAAACAGGCGATGTTTCTTTACCGTTTGCGTTGTCCGTTGAATGCGTAGGTACAATCGGCGAAGCAGATATTTCACCCGCGCTGAATCCGACATACAGCAACGAAGAGATAATCGACGCTATAACAACAAAGATAAAATAAACACTGACGGAGCCGCCATATTTCAGCGGCTCCGTTTTTGCATAAATACACACATAAATTAATAGGATAACACCGAGGTGATATTATGAAATCATCGCGGCTCAAGCCCTTGATATTCTTGGCGATTCCGCTCGCGGTCGGCGGTCTTGCGGCGCTGTTTTCGGCGGGCAGCATGGACAAATTTTCCGCATTGAATCAGCCGCCGCTCTCCCCGCCCGGATGGCTGTTTCCAATCGTCTGGGGCATATTATATATTCTCATGGGCACGGCATCGTATATAGTCTACAGCTCGGATGCGCCGGAGATAAGCAAGAAGAAAGCACTCGGACTTTATCTCGTCCAGCTCGGGTTCAATTTTCTTTGGCCGATACTGTTTTTCACTTTCGGGCTCTGCACCGCCGCGGCGGTTCTTATCGTTATTCTCTGGGCTCTCATTCTTTTGACGCTTCTGTATTTTTACAGGATATCAAAAACCGCAGGCTATCTGATTATCCCGTATCTTTTATGGGTGACATTCGCGGCGTATCTCAACATCGCGATATGCATTATAAACTAAAAACAAACCTCCCGCAGACTTTTGTAAGTCACACGGGAGGTGTTGATTTTATCAGAAATATTTCGGCAGATAATCACCGTGAGCCTCGATGAGATCATCGCACAGGTGAACGATTTCATCTATTGACAGCTCGGACGAAGTATGTGGGTCGAGCATGGCCGTCTGATAGATATAATCTTTCTTCTGAGTCACAGCCGCCTCGATAGTAAGAAGCTGGACATTTATCATCAGATTGTTCATTGCGGCGAGCTGAAGCGGCAGCGGCTCCTGACGGCAAGGCTGGATTCCGCATTTGTTCACGAGGCACGCGACCTCGACGCAGGCATCGTCAGGAAGATTGGGAATGAGTCCCCTGTTTATGACATTGCCGCCTATCTTATAGGGATTGTCTGTAACAATGGCTTCCATAATATAAGATGCATATTCCTTTGTGCGCTCATGTGAAACCTTGTCGTGGATATAATTATCTTTCTCGTTCTTCCAGTTCTTTATCTGCTCGACACAGCGTCTCGGATACTCATCAAGCGGAATATTATATCTCTCGATAAGCTCGGGATACTTTGCCTTGATAAAAAAGTTATTATATTCGGCGTTGTGCTCGCTCGACTCGGTGCAGTAATAGCCGAAGCGCTTTATGTATTCGAATCTCACGAGGTCGTTATGGTCTGTAACGCCGCTTTCGAGCACTTCTGTAGCTCTTTTTCTTATCTCGGGATAGAGATCCGTGCCGTTCGCATCCTCTATTTCAAGCAACCAACCCATATGATTTATTCCCGCGATGCGCTCGCGGATAGGCTCGCTGTATTTGATATCAAGCTTATCGAGAAGTCCTCTCGAACAGGTCTGCACGGAATGGCAGAGTCCGACCGACTTCACGCCGGAATACCTGCCGAGCCAGCCTGCAAGCTGAGCCATGGGATTTGTATAGTTAAGGAAATATGCGTTCGGGCAGACTTCTTTCATATCGTCGGTGAAATCCTTGAGGACGGGAATAGTGCGCAGAGCTCTGAAAATTCCGCCGATGCCGTTCGAATCCGCGATAGTCTGGCGAAGTCCGTATTTTTTCGGCACTTCGAAGTCGATTATCGTGCACGGATCGTAGAGACCGACCTGGATGGCGTTTATAACAAAATCAGCCCCGCGAAGTGCGTCCTTGCGCTCCTCGACGCCGAGATATTTGCTGACCGACGCGCGGTTCTCGTTTATATTCCTATTGAGCGCCGTGACCATTAGACAGGACTCTTCGAGTCTCTCGGGGTCGATGTCATACAGCGCGATATCGCACTCGCACAAAGCGGGAGTAAGCATAATATCGCCAAGGACATTCTTTGCGAACACGGTGCTTCCGGCACCCATAAAAGTTACTTTCATAAAGGACCTCTTTTCTGTTGTTTTTTATCCGTTTTTATTATAACTGCTGTTTTTCCCGATGTCTACATATATTTAAACTCCGCCGCAAATTTGCACGATCTTCGGCGGAGTTTCTGTTCAGTTAAAAATCACCTTGCGATTTTATTTGTCATCGTAAGGACTGCCTTTTGTTACGCCCGTTGTTCCGAACACAACGAGCACGACCGCCAGAGTCACGGTTATCACCCACGGTCTGATATCGCCGCCGTCGAAGTTATCAAAGAAAACAAGGCTGTAGCCGTCAAGATTCAATTCTTGTCCCCTCGGCGTGCGCGGCGTATCAAACACAAGACAGCCGAGCAGTTCGATAACAACCATGAATCCGACAAAAATCTTTTTTTATAGAGAATCCGTTTAAAAAGAAATTTTTGAAAAATTCAACGGCATCATACACGGCGGCTTTCTGGCGGAAAGCGAGCTTTAACAAATCCAAAAACTTGTCAAAATACATAAATACAACCTCAGAAAAAACTTTTGACAAGACAATACATAAAAGCGCACCGTGAATTTGTCATAGTTGAGGTGTTTTTTATCGCAGCTGTTGGCAGAAAATTTGAAAATTCGCCAAAAACCTGCCATAATCGCGTAGAATTTATGAAAAATAAATAAAAATAGTATTGCCATAGTCAAAATCTCATGTTACAATGACATTGGTATAGCATACCGATATGTCATAATCTATTTTGGAGAGGTAATTTTTATGTATTGCAAAAACTGCGGAACTATGCTCAACGACAACCAGGAATTTTGTGCAAACTGCGGCGTTAAGGTAGGCGGCGGCGGAAGATTCTGCCAGAACTGCGGAGGAGAGCTCATGCCCGGCGCTAACGTTTGCGAGAAGTGCGGCGCTCCCGTAAACAATCCCGAGACGCCTCCCGTAACTCCTCCCCCTGCAAACGGTCAGCAGAACGGCGCCGTATCCGGCGAATATCTCAACGGTAAAGACAAGACCACAATGGCAATTATCTGCTTCTTGTTGGGCGGTTTGGGTATTCACAACTTCATGATGGGCGAAAACAAAAAAGGTATTGTTAAAATTGTGGCAAGCCTTTGCTTCGGCATCGGTTACATTCTTGCTATCATTGATTTTGTTAAGATTCTTACAGACAGCTATGTTGTTGACCCCGAAAAGCTGTTCTAAGTGAAGCTACGGTTCAAAGAACTTTTGCCGAAATTATTTTTCATTGTTTTGCTCGGTATCGGTTATTTGATTTCATCTGTTACCGGTATCGGATGCATATGGAGGCATTTTTTCGGTATACAATGCCCCGGTTGCGGTTTTACACGGTCGATTTTGTGTGCGTTACATCTTGATTTTACAAGTGCGTTTCATTTTCATCCGATGTTTTGGTCGTTTCCGTTTATGGGAATATATTTTCTGATCGGCGACAGAGTAAAAAGCAGGTTGCTCGACGGCTTTATGCTCGCTATTGTGATCGGTTTTTTCGCAACATGGGCAATAAGAGATATCTTCCCGTTGCTTACATAATCTGTTTAACAATTCAGGTTGAAATCCCCGTTCTGCGGAATGGGGATCTTTTTTATTTCACAACTTGAAAAAATTGCTATTGTTATTATGTAACATACTATTGAATATAATTCTGCGTTAAATATAATCCGCCGTATTCATTTACGGCGGATCAGTTATAATTACTATAAAACACACAATCCCCCGCCGCAAATTTGCACGATCTGCGGCGGAGTTTCTGTTCAGTTGAAAATCACCTTGCGATTCTATTTGTCATCGTAAGGACTGCCTTTTGTTACGCCCGTTGTTCCGAACACAACGAGCACGACCGCCAGAGTCACGGTTATCACCCACGGTCTGATATCGCCGCCGTCGAAAGCCATAACAAAGAAAGCCACTATCGCCGCGACACCTATCAAAAGCTGAACGGCAGACGCTATCTTGTACCAGTTAATTTTCATAATTATCCCCCAACTGAATTTCCGGGGTTTAGTATAGCATACCAATGAAGCGGTTTCAATGAGTTAAAAGGCAAAAGCGGCAAAAAAATTTAAAAAATGATGATTTATTCATCAATATATGTATTTCCGGTCATTAAAATTATCTACAATATATCTTACCACTGCATCGTGAAACTCGTCCGGTGCGGACTTATTTTTCCATATGTTTTTATTCGCTTTATTGACACTTTCATACATCTGCTCAAGCTGCTCATCGTTTAGAGGTAGTTGAACTCCCGAAAAATACTTTTCAATGATATCAGAAATAACATCGCTATCTTATCGGCGCCGATTTCGCGCAGGGAATCGATTATCTTATATACTCGTTCAGATGCAAGAAGCTCCTGAACATCATCAGCAATGTCGTTCCAAAATTCGAGGCAAAGCGCCAATGTCTGTTCATTGTGGGGCAACCGTTCAATATTTTCATTAAAAATCGCGTCAAAAAGCTTGTCAAAATGAAATGACGGCAACTGCTTCATTTGAGCATCTGCGCAAATATAAAATTCGCAATGCGCTTCTGTTCTCCAACCGCCTCGAGTTCTTAACGCAAGATTATATTCTGCTTTGTTTTCGTTGCGAATAACTGCATTTTGTTCAAAAGATCCATCGTCTATATAATATATCTCAGCCCTCGGAACTTCTGCTGAAATGGTCCTGCCGTTTTTTAACGCACCTATATACTGACCGTTGATATAAATTTTATATGGCAAAAGACTATCTGCAAGGGCGGGTTTTCTTTGTATGTTGAAACGCACAGTTTTTTCTAAAAAATTTTTTGCCATTTTATTCTCTCCATTTGTTTTTTCACTAATGAGGAAAAATTGTGATAGTTTCTTTTCGGAGTTTACACGATTGTTTATGTTATAACTTTACACGATTTTTGTTTTTTGCAGTTTATACGATTTTTGTTCTAATCTTTTTCTGTTTTCCTTTGATAAAAAATAGAAGCCGAAAGCCCTTATGTATCAAGGCTTTCGGCTTTGGCGGAGAGCAAGGGATTCGAACCCTCGAAACGCTTTTGACGTTTACACGATTTCCAATCGTGCTCCTTCGACCAGCTCGGACAACTCTCCGTATCTGCAATCAAATGCTCGTATATTATATATGACCGCGCCGCAAAAATCAAGTCTTTTTTCAAAAATCCTGAACTTTTTATTTTTGCACTCCCTGCTTATCGAATAAACCTGTGTTTGCGTGGAATCAATATAATATGTAAATCAGCAAATTTTACCTGTTTTTTACTCTACTGTATTGAACCCGGAGATGAAATATAATATAATGGATTTGATTAATATAAAATGGAATGAAGGGATATCCATGAGAAAGACGAAGATTGTATGCACGATAGGACCCGCCAGCAGCGACCCGAAAGTATTCACCAAGATGTGCAAAGCGGGTCTTAATGTTGCGAGGCTCAACTTCTCCCACGGCACCCATTCGGAGCAGCTCGAAAAGCTCAATATGGTAAAAAAAGTCCGCGAGGAGCTCGATCTCCCGATAGCAATAATGCTCGACACAAAGGGTCCGGAATACAGAATCAAGACCTTTGAAAACGGCAAGATAATGCTCAACGACGGCGACGAGTTCTCGTTCACCACAGAAGACATAGTCGGCAATCAGAACCGCGTCAGCGTGACCTATGCGGGACTTGTCGACGATATTTCAATCGGCGACCGCATCCTCGTCAACAACGGACTTGTGATTTTCGAGGTAATCGGAAAGACCGATACAGATGTAAAATGCAAGGTCATAGCCGGCGGAGAGCTTTCAAACAGAAAGAGCATGAGTTTCCCGAACAAGGTGCTCAATCAGGTTTACCTCAGCGAGCAGGACAAGGACGATCTGCTGTTCGGCATTCAGAACAATGTCGACTACATCGCGGCATCGTTTGTCTCCTGCAGGCAGGACCTCATAGACCTCAAGGAGTTTCTCCACGCGAACGGCGGCGACGGCATAGACATAATCGCAAAAATCGAGAACCGCACGGGAATAGACAACATCGAAGATATATGTGAAGAGTGCGACGGGATAATGATAGGCCGCGGCGACCTCGGCGTCGAAGTCCCCTTCACTGAGCTTCCCGCGCTGCAGAAATATATAATCACAAAGTGCCGCCTGCTCGGCAAGCGCGTTATCACGGCGACCGAGATGCTCGAATCAATGATAACCAATCCCCGCCCGACGAGAGCGGAAATTTCCGACGTTGCGAACGCTGTCTACGACGGCACGAGTGCGGTCATGCTCTCCGGCGAATCAGCCGCGGGTAAATATCCTGTCGAGACAGTCCGCACAATGGCAGAGATAGTCGAAGAAACGGAGAAGCACATCCATTACGCCAAGCGTTTCCGCAACAATGATTTTAAGATAAAGAACCGCGTCGACGCAATATCACACGCGACTTGCGGAATGGCTATCGACATAAACGCAAAAGCGATAGTTGTTGCATCTATATCCGGCATGACGGTGCGCATGGTGTCGCGCTTCAGAGCACCTACAGATATAATCGGAATGGCAACAAACAGAGCCGTTTGGTATAAGCTCGCGCTCTCCTGGGGCGTTATGCCCGTACTCAGCGAGAAGTTCGACTCGACCGATGTTCTGTTCTATCACGCGCAGAAAGTTGCAAAAGACGCGCTCAACCTCAAGCCCGGCGACAATATCATAATGACCGGCGGCGCGATAAACGGGAAGTCGGGCAACACCAATCTGATAAAGATAGAGACAATAGAATAAAAACAAAAATATATCTCCCCTGCTTCGGCAAGGGAGATTTTTTACTGCAAAAAGCACCTGTACCAATTGCGATACAGGCGCTTCTGTATTTTTTAGAAATCCGCAGAACCGGTAGTTCTCGGGAACGGGAGCACGTCACGGATGTTCGAGATACCCGTGAGGTACATGACCAGTCTCTCGAAGCCGAGGCCGAAGCCGCTGTGCTTGACTCCACCGTAGCGGCGAAGGTCAAGATACCACCAATAATCCTTGGGGTCGAGTCCGAGTTCTTCGATACGCTCGGTGAGCACATCCAGTCTCTCTTCACGCTGGCTGCCGCCGATTATCTCGCCGATGCCCATAACAAGCAGGTCGACCGCCGCAACGGTCTTTCCGTCATCGTTCAGGCGCATATAGAAAGCCTTAATCTCCTTGGGATAATCTGTAACGAAAACGGGGCGCTTGAAGATACGCTCGGTCAGGCAGCGCTCGTGCTCTGTCTGGAGGTCGCAGCCCCAATAGACTTTGTAGTCGAACTCGTCGTTGTACTTCTCGAGTTCTTTGACAGCGTCGGTATAAGTGACACGCGCAAAATCGGAGCTGACAACGGAATGAAGTCTCTCGAGCAAACCCTTATCAACGAACTTGTTGAGGAACTCAAGCTCAGACTTGCAGCTCTCCATAACATAGGAGATGACATACTTTATCATCGCCTCTGCGAGCTCCATATCGTCCTCAAGATCGGCAAAAGCAATCTCGGGCTCGATCATCCAGAACTCCGCAGCGTGGCGCTGAGTATAGGACTTCTCGGCTCTGAAAGTAGGACCGAAAGTATATATCTTGCCGAAAGCAAGAGCCATAGCCTCGCCCTCAAGCTGACCGGAAACGGTAAGATAAGCGGGCTTCTCAAAGAAATCCTGCTTGAAATCGACTGTGCCGTCCTCGTTCTTCGGCGGGTTTGCGATATCAAGAGTCGTCACCTTGAACATCTCGCCTGCGCCCTCACAGTCACTGCACGAAATGAGCGGAGTATGGGCATAGATAAATCCACGCTCATTGAAGAACTTGTGGATAGCATAAGCGGCGGTCGAGCGAACGCGGAAAGCCGCGGAATAAATATTCGCTCTCGGGCGCAGATGTGCTATCGTTCTCATATATTCGAGCGTGTGGCGCTTTTTCTGAAGCGGATAATCGGGAGTCGACTGACCCTCGACCTCAACTGAAGAAGCGTTGAGCTCGAACGGCTGATTCGCCTGGGGAGTCAGGATAAAAGTACCAGTAACTCTGACAGCCGCGCCGACGTTCAGCTTGACTATATCCTTATAGTTTTCGACCTTTGCACTCTCGAAAACGACCTGCAGGCTCTTGAAGCAGCTGCCGTCGTTTATCTCCATAAAGCCTATCGCCTTTGAGTCACGGAGGGTCTTAATCCATCCGCAGACTGTTATCTCCTTGCCGCCGAGCTCTTCATATGAGCTGAACAGCTTTGAAATTTCAAGCCTTTCCATTTATATGTCTCCTTTGCTTATGACTCATAATTATAAATGATATCAAAAGCGGAATTGAAAATCAATAGCGAAGGCTTTATTTATTCAAAATTTTCCGGCGCAGGGTCGGGTTCGATGTCTATTGGATCCGCCGAACCCCTGTCTTTATCTATATTATAGACAAATTGCGTGATGATAACTGTCAGCGCGACTCCGACGGTCATGACTATGAGATACATATTCTTGATATTCAAAGCCGTCTGTGCAGTCTGGTCTGCGCCGAGAGTTTCAACATATCCGCAGGCCGCTAGCATAACTGCGGAGAACGCCGAGCCGAGACCCTGAGCAAGCTTGCGGAAGAACGAGAACAGCGCATAGAGCGAACCCTCGTCGCGGCTTCCGGTCTTTTCATACTGATAGTCGATGCAGTCAACAACCATAGCCCAGAGGATAATTGTGAACACTGCGTTGCTCGTATAGAGAAGCATAAGCGCGCCTATATAGAGGAACAGTGAACTCTTTGCCTCGGGCGCCATGGGAAGCAGGCACGAAACTACACCCGCGACTACGCTTATCGACGAAGATATGACGACCAGCTTTTTCTTGCCTATTTTTCTTGTTATTCTGCCGATGAAAGGCATGATGACAACAAGAGGCAGATAGGAAACGATATTGACAGCCGCCAATATCTTAGTGTTATGGAAATAGGACTGGAATATAATGCTGTTGACCGAGGTCATTGACATGAAGCAAATGACCTGGACGAACGAAACAGCGGTTATTGCGAGCAGCGGACGGTTTGTGAAGAAGCCCTTGACTGCCTTGAGATAGCTCATCTTCTCTGTCTTGTCGTGCGCTTCGACAACGACACGCTCGGTCACGAGCAGGCGCACGAGCATGAAGCCGATGAAGCCTATTGCCGAGCAGACGAGCGCAACATAAACCATTCTCGAGCCGATGAGGTTGTTGTCCTTATCATAGACGATAAGAGGCAGGAGCATGGAGAGCACCTGTGCAAGACCCGCGCCTATTGATCTGAAGGTAGAGAGATTCGTGCGCTTCGAAGGGTCATTGGTAATGCACGAATGGAGCGCGCCGTAAGGCACGTTTGCCATTGTATAAGCGACCGACCAGACGCAATAAATCGCAAGGCAGTAGATGACCTTGAAGATATAGCTCATAGAGGCTATCGGCATAAACGAGAGCGTGGTAAAAATTATCAGCGCGCTGCCGCCTATGGTTATCCACGGCATGAACTTGCTGCCCTTGCCTATGCGGACATTATCGACCATTCCGCCTATCAGCGGATCGTTTATAGCGTCCCATACTTTGCCGACAACGATTATCCAAGCCCAGTCGCTGAGCCTGAGTCCGATATACTGGGTATAGAACAGCATGAGATAGTTTGTTATCAGCGCAAAGCTCATATTGCAGCCGAAATCGCCCATCGCATAGCCGAAATAATCCCGCATACCGAATGGTCTTGTTTTGTTTTGTGCATCCATGATACAAATATCCTTTCGCAAGATATATTTTTAGTCAATTATAATATAAGAGCATATCGAAAATCAATATTCAAAATATATTTTACCGTAAAATTTTGAAAAAATACTGCGGCAGGCATTGACTTTTAAACGGCGGCATAGTAGAATTATTGACTGTTAAAGGCTATGAAGAGGAAAAGTAGGTTTTTATGCCGGCAGAGAGATGAGACGGTTGGTGCAAGTCTCAGCGGCAGAGACTCCGAACCCGCCCCGGAGCCGCAGTGTCAAATGCGCTGACGCATTCCGGCGTTATCGGAAAAGACGGTTTTCGTCGCTTTGAGAGCGGACAATATTTGTCCGAACTTGGGTGGTACCGCAGACTTTATAGTTTGTCCCAGGCTTTTGAGCCCGGGACTTATTTTTTTGAAAGGATGAAAAGAAAGATGAAACTTGACAAGCTTGTCGGCGAAAGATTCAAAGAGAAGCCCTCCGACTGCGTTATCGACAGCCACGCGCTCATGCTGCGCGGCGGCTATATGAAAAACGTTGCCAACGGCATCTATTCGCAGTATATGCCCCTGCGCCGCATAACTAAGAAAATCGAGGATATAATCCGCGACGAGATGGACAAAATCGGCGGACAGGAGGTGCTGTTCCCGGTAGCTCTCCCCGCTTCGCTCTGGGACGAATCCGGCAGATATGAGAGCGTCGGCAGCGAGCTTCTTCGCTTCACCGACCGCAACAATGCGCGCATGGTGCTCGGCATGACCCACGAGGAAGCGGCGGTTCAGCTCGTGCGCGACTACGCCAACAGCTACACCAAGTATCCGTTCATGATATATCAGATTCAGACCAAGTTCCGCGACGAGGGACGCCCGCGCGGCGGACTTATCCGCGTTCGTGAATTCACGATGAAGGACGCATATTCGTTCCACACATCGCAGGAGGATCTTGAAAAGTACTATCAGGAGTGCTACGACGCATATAACCGCATATTTGCTCGCGCAGGCATCCCCGAGGTCATAACAGTCAAGTCCGACTCCGGCATGATGGGCGGCAGCATCTCCCACGAGTATATGCTTCTGACCCCCGTCGGCGAGGATTCGATAGCCGTCTGCTCCGAGTGCGACTACCGCGCGAACATGGAAGCGGCGCAGAGCATTGTCGAAAATAAAGCTGACGACGTACTCGAAGAGCTCAAGAAAGAATACACGCCGAATATTCACACCATCGAGGACATCTGCGAGTTCCTCCACTCCCCGCTTGAAAAGTCCTGCAAGGCTGTTGTATATCAGAAGAACGCGACGGACGAATATGTTGTTATTTTTGTCCGCGGCGATCTTGACATAAACGAGACGAAGCTCACAAACCTGCTCGGAGAGGCGGTTCATCCCGCAGTTATCACCGAGGAATGCGGACTTCACGCGGGCTTTATAGGCCCTGTCGGTCTGCCTGAGAGCATGACAGTTCTGTTCGACAACTCACTCAAGGGTGCCACTAACCTCTCCTGCGGCGCGAACGAAGAGAACCACCACTATGTCGGTCTCAACATTCCGCGCGATGTCGGCGAGGTTGAATACAACGACCTTGCAAAGATAGTTGACGGCGGTATCTGCCCGCAGTGCGGCAAGCACACGATAAAAATATCCCGCGGCATCGAGGTCGGCAATATATTCCAGCTTGGCACGAAATACACAAAGTCGATGCACATGACCTATCTTGACAAGGAGGGCAACGAGCAGTACCCGATAATGGGCTGCTACGGCATCGGCGTCGGCAGACTCGCCGCCTCCGTCTGCGAAGTTCGCCACGACGATTACGGTCCGATCTGGCCGATAACGATAGCTCCGTGGCAAGTACATCTGTGCTGCCTGAGAGCGGACGATGCAGAGGCGAAAGCGCTCGCGGACAAGCTCTATGATGAGATGCAGAAAGACGGCATCGAAGTTATTTACGACGACAGAAATGTGCGCCCGGGCGTTATGTTCTCAGACGCAGACCTGCTCGGCTGCCCGGTCAGAGTTGTTGTCAGCCCGAGAAACCTTGCCGAGGGCTGCTGCGAGGTCATGACCCGCACGAAGAGCATCAACGAGAAGGTTGCCGTTGATGACGTTATCCCGCAGGTCAAGAAGATGATCAAGGATATGTTCGATGAGCTGAACAAGTAAGATAAAATGAAGCAAATCCCCGAAAGCCGTTGTGGTTTCCGGGGATTGTTGTTTTTTATTTTTCAGATCAGAATGCGAAGTACTTTTTGAGCATCTTTTTCATTCTGCCGTTCATTACGGTCAGGGTGTTTACTGCATCCTGTTTTTCGTCTTCGGTGCCGTATATCGCCTGTTTCATGAGTCTGCCCTCTTCAAAGCAGGCATCGTCATGGATGGGGAAATAATTCTTGAGCAGGAAGCAGCCGTAGCGGACATATCTCATCTCGCCGACGAGTCTGAACTCCTTGCTTATCGTGTCGACGGCAACGCTTCTGAAATTCCTTATCGAATCGATAAGTGCTTTTCGCTCGTTTTCTGGCGAGAACACTATTGTCGAGCAGATATATGCGCCCTTGTTTTCGGGAGTGCAGGAGTGGCTGTCCGTGCTGCCGACAACGGGATATTTGAATCCGCGTGCTCTGTCCTCATAATATCTCACGGTCTGATAGCCGTTTTGTTCAAAATATCGCTCGCCGCCGAGCACTTCAAAGGCATCGAAAATCTTATTTTCAACGAGCCAGTCGTTGAGCGCATCTGACACATGGAACGCTTCGCCAGTTATCCATGTCGGATGCGGGAATATTCCGAGTCCGCCCGCCTTTCTTATCTCGTCATAGAGCCATTTGAGCACAGCCGCAGTCATTGCATCGACATTGTCGGGAACTTTTATATCCTTGGCGAGTGCGGTCATCTTCGCGGCGAACTCATCCTGAGTCATGACATCGGGGCAGTCGTCTCTTATTGCACGGACTTTTTTATCCTTGCCGACTTCTTTGACCGCCACATCCTCGACAAGCGAGTTGATGCTGTATTCGCCGCCGAAATTTATTGTATGCGGGTCTACTCTGAAGCCGTTTATCGCGGGAAGATGCACCTCTTCACCGGGCACGAGATTGAACTCCGTCGGGATATTTTTAAATGCCTCTATAGCTCTGAGCGACGGATAATAGCGGTGGTGGTCGGTTATGGCAAGAAAATCATAGCCGTGGGAACGATAGGTTGCGGCAACATTCTCGGGGTCATGCGCTCCGTCGGAAAAATTCGTGTGCATATGCAGGTCGCCGATAAACGGATACATACCGACGAGATCATCGGAGACGGCATAGACACAGAAAGTGAAGCTTTTCTTGTCGCCGTCGGCGTTTTCGCCCTCAATGCGGATGCGATATTCGCCCTCATGCGGGAATGTTATAGAAATATCAAGTCCGTTTTCTTCGTTTGCGGTCACATCGAGTTCTTTTCTGAAAGCGGACGCCGGGGCGTGTTCGATATGTCCGCCGTCGAGCCATGTTATCGCTGCCTCATGCACGCTGCCTGCGGGGAAAAAGTTCTCGCCGCCGAAGGGGCGGATATGTATAGTGCTCTCCTTTTCGGTTCCGATGACCTTCGGGAACACATCGTAAGTCCAAAGTTCGCTTCTTCTGACAAAATCTGCCATCTCATACTCTCCTTTACGAAAAATTTTATCAATTTATGATAGCATAAAGCAGCCGAAAAAACAATCAAAAGAACAGAAAATATTAAAAGGGTCTGTCACATCCGAACAGACCCTTTTCTTTAATATCCGCTGTCGTCGTAGACATAGCCCTTTGATTCGAAATACGAAATCGATTCGTTGCCGTCCTTAATTGTGAATACATATGTGCAGTCGCCCGCAAAATATATATTTTCCGCCCCGAAAAGCGAGGTAAGATACCGCATATTATCGCAGAACCTGGTCATTACGGTAAATCTGCCCTGTGGCGCCAAGAGCTTCTCGGCTCGGATGTTGGCATAGATGCTTCTGTCATCGTTTATCAGATGGTGCGCGCCCTGCAGATACTTGCAAGAGAGCAGATTCTTTCCGTAGAGTGCTATAAGCGCCTCGCCGTTGGATTCCTCCGCATCACCGAGGAAAATCACGGACGCGTCGTCGAATATTATCTGAAACACGGTGGTGGTCTCGTTCATGCCGCGATATGCGCCGCCGTCCCTTGCCCGGATAGACAGCGGGAGTATATCCTCGTGCGTTGTAAGCACCTCAAGATACGAGTCCGGAAAATGTACCGTCTGCCCCGTATGCAGCTTCAGATATTTTGCGTTAGGCGCATATTTCTCGAGTCTCTCGCGGAGCCTGTCCGTACAGCCGCTGCTATAATCCAAAAGCGTTCTTGACGGGAAGTTGAACATAACCCTCTCGACGCAGAGAACGTCCTTCTCGCGCTTGAGCAGCTTCGTAAACACATCCATATGATCATCGTGGTTATGGGTGCAGATCCATGCGGCAACGCGGATTTTCCCGCCCTTTTCGGTATTTGTCAGATCCTCAAGGCGGCGCATAAACTCGTCGCAGGCCTCCTCTGTCGCCTGTTCTATCTCGCCGCCGTCGATTATTATAACCGAGTTGTCGCGCAGTCTCAGCACATAGAGCATTCCGCAGTCGCAGCTGTGATAGCGAACCATTGAGCCGTATTTTAGCGAAAACTGCATGAGCGCCGTATCTCCACGCACATCCGGCTCGTTGTCGTTCATCTCGGAAAGCGGACAGCTTGCGTTATCGATTATCACCCTCGCCTGCTCCGCTTCGCGGGTAAAATAGGTGTATATGATTCTGTTTTCTTCGGCAAACTCCGAAAAGATATTGCCGTTTACTTCGCGGTGGAATGTCTCCTTGCGGCCGCTTGAAGCCAGAGATGCGAGAAAATCGCGAAACATTTTCGGCGTGACATCGCCGAGGACAACCATATACGAATCGTCCGCGCCGCCGCTTATTCCGTCCTCAATCGCAAGTCCCGCGCCGCAGTTTACGGGCTCGCACACCTTTGTTCCGAACGCCGGAACACCGAGGGCTTCAAAAAAATCACTGAAGTTCATCTTATCCTCCTCATGATAAAATTTATCCGATGACAATTATATATGCCTGAAGACGCAGTGTCAAACATTATTGAAAAAAAGCCGAAAATGACTGTAAAAAGAGAGAAATATATGATAATATAAAGGCGTATTAATCCGGCTCGGACGCCGGAAATATTGAGCCGGAGGTAAATAAAAATGCTGAAAGTCGCACTCGTCGGCGTTGGCGGAATAAGCGGAGCGCACATCCCCGCATGGGAAAGCATGGACGACGCCGAGCTTGTCGCAATATGCGACATCCGTCCCGAGAGAATGGAAAACTATCCAGACAAACGCCATTACACCGATTTTGATGAAATGCTTGAAAAAGAGGATGTTGATATTCTCGACATCTGCCTGCCGACATTTCTGCATGCAGATTTTGCGGTCAAGGCGATGGAGAAAGGCATCAATGTCATATGCGAGAAGCCCATATCGCTCAAGCGCGAGGATGTTCAGAGAGTATATTCGACCGCTAAAAAGAACAATGTCTGCTTCATGATAGCACAGGTGCTCAGATTCTGGCCGGAATACGAAGTTGTCAAAAGCATATACGACAGCGGCAAATACGGAAAATTGCTTTCTGCATCGATGCGCAGGCTCGGCGGGATACCCAAGTGGAGCTGGGACGATTGGATGAGAGACGAGAAGCGCAGCGGTCTCGTGCCGTTTGATCTTCATATACACGATCTCGATTTTATTGTATACGCTTTCGGCAAGCCGGAGAAGTGCACCACGAGAAGAATAAAGAGACCCGAGCAGGACTACATAACCGCGACATATGATTTCGGTGATTTCTTTATTTCAACCGAAGCCGCTTGGTTTGCGGGACGCTACCCGTTCTCGGCGCGCTTCATGTTCCAGTTCGAGGATGCCGTTGTGACATGGGAGAACGACGAGATGACAATATATGAGTCCGACGGCGCGGAACTCCACCCCGTAACTCAGGACGGAGAAGACACCGGAGACATTGGACTGCCCAAGAGCAACGCATATGCAAACGAGATTCGCTACTTTGCGGACTGCGTAAAGAGCGGTGTTTTCCCGGACAAAGTTAAGCCCGAGGAGCTTGAAACCGTTATTGACCTGCTAAAATCCCTGTAATATCAAAAGCCGCCGGATAAAACCGACGGCTTTTCAGTGTGTTATTTTTATTCTGTAAACCGCTATATTCCCGTTGTCGTTCTGTGTCTTTGCAGGCGGCGCGGGAATATTTTTATTCCGCCGACTGTTTATTTGCGAATCTGCGGGACGGACGATAAATAAGGAGCGCTATGAATATCAACAGCGCCGTTGCGGCGAGGCTTATGGGATAGACCGTCATTATCGTTTCGAAGTTGTGATTTTTCGGGAACACAAGCTCTATCCAGGCTATTCTTATTCCGCAGACGCCGATCATTGTCAGCACAGCCGGGACGAGCGAGACGCCGAAGCCACGCAGATAGCCTGACATTATCTCATAGAGCATACTGAAAGTGTACGCCGAGAAGACTATCACGAGGCGCGTATAGCCGATTTCTATAACCTGCGGGTCGCTGTTGAATACTGAGAGCAGGAATCGGCCGACAAGAAGGACTATTCCGATTGCTGCGCCGGAGGCTATCGTATCTTCTATCAATGTCAGCCACAGCGTGCGCTTGCAGCGTTTTATCTGACCCGCGCCGTAATTCTGCCCGACGAATGTCGTGCATGCCTGGCTGAACGAGTTCATGACATCGTAAGCTATAACTTCAATATTGAACGCCGCGCTCGACGCCGCTATAACGACGGTTCCGAGGCTGTTTATCGCCGACTGGATGACAATATTCGAAATCGAGAACACCGCGCTCTGAATACCTGCCGGGAGCCCTATTTTCATTATCACTCTGAAGATGTTCCAGCTGAAGCGCATCTTTTTCGGCTCGACTTTTATATATTTATCCGACTTCATAAGGCGCACAAAAAGTATAATCGAGCTGACCGCATTGGAGATAACCGTCGCCGTCGCAACACCGCTGACGGTCATTTTGAGCACTATAACAAAGAAGAGATTTAGTACAACATTCAGAACTCCGGATACGGCGAGCGCTATAAGCGGCACCTTTGTATCGCCCACGCTCCTGAAAATCGCCGCTTCGAAGTTATAGAGCAATATGACGGGCAGACCGATTAGATATATTCTGAAATATATAACCGCAAGGGGCAGGACATCATCCGGGACATTGAGGGAGCTGAGCATCCTGCCGACAAAAAATTCGGCTATCACTGCGACTATTGTTCCGCCGACGAGTGCGAATATTATCGAAGTATGTACGGCACGCTGAACGGATTCTTTATTGTTCCTGCCCACGGCGTTTGCGATAACGACATTTGCGCCGAGTGAGATGCCGATAAGAAAGTTCACTATAAGTCCTATAACGGGACCGTTTGCGCCGACCGCAGCGACTGCCGCAGTGCTCTTGTCGCCCGCAAAGTTGCCGACGACGGCGAGGTCGGAAGCATTGAAAAGCTGTTCGAGTATCGCCGTTGCCGCAACCGGGAGCGCGAACAGCGGCAGCTTGTTCCAGATAGAGCCGTTGAGCATATCTATTTTCTTTGCGCCTGAGCGTTTCATTTCGTTCCCCGCTTTCTTTGAGAGATTTCATGTGTTAGAAAAGTGTTAGAAAACACCTGTTTTGCAAAGGTTGGAGCACAAAAAGAGAAAGACTCGACAATCACGAAAACCGTTGATTATCAAGCCTTCTGCGCTGGTGCGAGTAGTGATACAGCATTTTTTGAAAACCATCGTAGTACAATTTGTTTTTGAGGTCATCGGATAGCAACTTGCTTGTATCGCACCCCCATGGGCGGCTGTATTGAAAAAACAGCTGCCTTTTATATACCACACAACCCAAAAATTATCAAGTACGCGCAGCGTTCACTTCTCCCATCACCGGGAGCAAATGAACGCTGCTTTTTTGTTTACAGCGAAAGGAGGCATCCGTGAAATGGCAGTATTTCGGGTAGAAAAGAACAGCGGCTATACGGTCATGTCGAACCATCACCTGCGGAACCGGGCCTTGTCCCTGAAAGCCAAGGGCTTACTCTCCCAAATGCTCTCCCTGCCGGAAGATTGGGACTACACCCTGCAAGGACTGGCCCGTATCAACCGGGAAAGCATAGACGCGATACGGCAGGCCATCCGGGAACTGGAACAGGCAGGCTACATCCAGCGTTCCAGAGAACGGGATGAGAAAGGGCGGCTGCGCGGTGCAGACTATGTGATTTTCGAGCTGCCGCAGCCCGTTCCTGCATCGGTTTCACCTACATTGGAAAATCCAACGTTGGAGAATCCCACGCAGGAAAACCCTACGTTGGAAAATCCAATGCAATTAAATAAAGATAAACTAATTACAGAAAAACAAAAGAAAGAGGGATTAAATACCGATTCCATTCCTATCCATTCCCCAAACCCCTTGCCTTTGGACGAGGACGAGACAGTGGCACCGCCGCCGGAACGGACAGGAAGCCGAAAGGAAGCGGCCTATCAAATCTACCGGGACCTGATTTTGGAGAACATCGAGTATGACACCCTCGTCCAGAATCCCCGGATAGACCGGGAGCAGCTGGACGAAATCGTGGACATCCTGCTGGAAACGGTCTGCACTTCCCGCAAGTCCATCCGGGTGGCCGGGGACGATTACCCGGCAGAGCTGGTCAAGGCCAAGTTCCTGAAACTGGACAGCCATCACATTGAGTTCGTCATGGACTGCCTGCGGGACAACACTACCAAAGTCCGCAACATCAAGCAATACCTGCGGGCCATGCTTTTTAACGCGCCCAGCACCATCAACAGCTACTATGCGTCCCTTGTGGCGCACGATATGGCGCAGCCTGATTGGGGCCGCCCGCCCAACAACTGACCGAAAGGAGCGTCCACCCATGAGAACCCTTTACCTGCGGCGGCTGGTGGTTCCACCCTAGCTGCCGCTCTGAATTTTCTGCAACAAGGAGGGATTCATATTGCAGGAAGAAGTCACCCAGAAAACCATTGCCCTGTCCATGAAAACAGGCAAACTCACCGCCCAAGCGTTGCAAGCTGCCCTGAAAAAATATTTGCAGCACCGGGCCAAGGGGCCAAAGCTGCACCACGGCAAGCAAAGCCTGAAACAGCTGAAAGCTCACGGCGCGGCCCTGACCAACATTGAAGTCACGGAGGCGAACGTCGGGGCGTTTAAGCCCTGCGCCAAGAAGTACGGCGTGGACTTCACCTTACGCAAGGACAAGACCACCCAGCCGCCCCACTACATCGTGATATTCAAGGCCAAGGATGCGGACAATCTGGAACAGGCGTTCCGGGAGTTCACGGCCAAAACGCTCTCCAAGGAGCAGCGGCCCTCCATCCGCAAAGGCCTGACTGCGGCCAAGCAGAAAGCGGCCCAGCAGCCGAAACGCGCCAAAGAAAAAATCAAGCAAAGGGGGCTGGAACGATGAAGCCTGAACTGAAAAAGCTGCTGGTGCTGAATCTGCCGTATCTGCTGTTCGTGTACCTGTTCGCAAAATGCGGGCAGGCATACCGTCTGGCGGCGGGTGTGGATACTTCGGCAAAGCTGCTCCACCTGACAGACGGCATCTCTGTCGCTTTTGCAAGCCCGCTGCCCAGCCTGCATCCGTTTGACCTCTGCGTAGGCCTTGCCGGGGCGGTGGCTGTCCGGCTCATCGTGTACAGCAAAGGCAAGAACGCCAAGAAGTACCGCAAGGGCGAAGAATACGGCTCTGCCCGGTGGGGCACCGCCAAAGACATTGCCCCGTACATCGACCCCAAGTTTGAAAACAACATCCTGCTGACCCAGACCGAACGCCTGACCATGACCGGGCGGCCCAAAGACCCTAAGACGGCCCGGAACAAGAATGTGCTGGTGATCGGCGGCTCCGGCAGCGGCAAGACGCGGTTTTACGTCAAGCCCAACCTCATGCAATGCTTTCCCACGTCTGATTATCCCACCTCATTCGTAGTCACAGACCCGAAAGGCACACTGGTTCTCGAAACAGGCCAAATGTTCCAGCGGGCGGGCTACCGGGTGAAAATCCTGAACACGATAAACTTTTCCAAGTCCATGAAGTACAACCCCTTTGTCTATATCCACTCGGAAAAAGACGTGCTGAAGCTGGTGAATACCCTTATCGCCAACACCAAGGGCGAGGGTGAAAAATCAGCAGAAGATTTTTGGGTGAAGTCGGAACGGCTGTTCTACACGGCTCTGATCGGCTACATCTGGTACGAGGCCCCGGCAGAGGAAATGAACTTCACCACCCTGCTGGAAATGATAAATGCCAGTGAAGCCCGCGAGGACGACCCGGAGTTTCAAAGCCCAGTGGACCTCATGTTTGAACGGCTGGAACAGAAAGACCCGGATCACTTCGCCGCCCGGCAGTACAAAAAGTTTTTGCTGTCGGCGGGCAAGACCCGTTCCTCCATCCTGATAAGCTGCGGTGCCCGTTTAGCCCCATTTGACATCCGGGAGGTGCGGGAGCTGATGGAGGACGATGAAATGGAGCTGGACACCATCGGGGATGAAAAGACGGTATTGTTCCTGATTATGAGCGACACGGACACCACCTTCAACTTCATTCTTGCCATGCTTCAAAGCCAGCTTATCAACCTGCTGTGTGACCGCGCGGATGATAAATACGGCGGGCGGCTGCCTGTCCATGTGCGGCTGATTCTGGACGAGTTTGCCAACATCGGGCAGATTCCCAACTTCGACAAGCTGATCGCCACCATCCGCAGCCGGGAAATCTCGGCATCCATCATCTTGCAGAGCCAGTCGCAGCTGAAAGCTATCTACAAAGATGCGGCCGAAATCATTTCGGACAACTGCGATTCTGTTCTCTTTTTGAGTGGGCGGGGCAAGAATGCCAAAGAGATCTCCGATGCGCTGGGGAAAGAGACCATCGACAGTTTCAACACCAGCGAGAACCGGGGTTCTCAAACCTCCCACGGACTGAACTATCAAAAATTAGGAAAGGCGTTGATGTCAGAGGACGAAATCGCAATCATGGACGGCGGCAAATGTATTTTGCAGCTGCGGGGTGTGAGGCCGTTCTTCTCGGAGAAGTTCGACATCACCAAGCACCCGCACTACAAGTACCTTGCAGATGCGGACAAGAAAAACACCTTTGATGTGGACAGGTTCTTATCCACCCTGCGCCGGAAACGGCAGCAGGTAGTCGCACAGGACGAAAGTTTTGACCTGTACGAAATCGACCTGTCGGATGAAGATGCAGCCGCCGAATAAGGCGGTATTTTTTGAAAAAACAATTTTGAGTGCCGCAGAACAAGCGGCAGAAAGTGAGGACCTTATGGAATTTTTCAACAGTGCAGTCGATACTTTGCAGACGATCGTGGTCGGTCTGGGCGGTGCCCTGTGTGTCTGGGGCGGCATCAACCTGTTGGAGGGTTATGGACAGGATAACCCCGGCAGCAAGAGCCAGGGCGTGAAGCAGCTGGTCGCGGGCGGCGGCGTTGCCCTGATCGGCGTGACCCTTGTCCCGCTGCTGTCCGGGCTGCTGGGCTAACCTCAACTTATCCGTACATCCACCTTTGAGACCCCACCGCGCTCTCCCGCTCACATGGGAGGGCGCGGGAAAGGAGGTATCTTTGCTTGATTAGTGAGATCATCGAAAAATGGATAAAAGGCATTTTGATCGATGGCATCACGGGCAACCTCTCCGGCCTGTTCGATAACGTGAATGCCAAGGTGGGCGAAATCGCTTCGGACGTTGGCTCCACCCCGCAGGCATGGAACAGCGGTATTTTCAATATGCTGCGCAGTCTTTCCGAAACGGTGGTGCTGCCCATTGCAGCGGCCATTCTTGCCCTTGTGATGTGCCATGAGCTTATCCAGATGATTACCGAAAAGAACAATATGCACGACTTCGACACCTCCATGTTCTTCCGCTGGATTTTCAAGTCTGCTTTTGCCATCCTCATTGTCAGCAACACATGGAATATCGTTATGGGTGTGTTCGATGCCACCCAGAGCGTTGTCAACCAAAGTTCCGGCGTTATCATCGGCGAAACATCCATCCACTTTGACCGCCTGATACCCGGACTGGAATTTCAGCTGGAAAGCATGACCATTGGCAGTCTGCTCAGCCTGTGGTTCCAAACCCTTGTTGTGGGCCTGACCATGAACATCCTGTCTATCTGCATTTTCCTTGTGACCTACGGCCGCATGATCGAGATTTATGTTGTGACCGCGCTGGGGCCTGTCCCGCTGGCGACCATGGGCAGCAGCGAGTGGCGCAGCACCGGGCAGAACTACTTGAAGTCTTTGCTGGCACTGGGTTTCCAAGCGTTCCTGATTATGATTGTCGTGGGCATTTACGCGGTGCTGATACGCAACATTTCGGGCGCGGCGGACATTGCCGGGGCTATCTGGGGCTGCATGGGCTATACTGTGCTGCTCTGTTTCTGTCTGTTCAAGACCGGCAGCATCAGCAAGTCCGTATTCGGTGCCCATTGAGAAAGGAGCGTTTGAATGGCGTATGTGACCGTTCCCAAAGATTTGACCCATGTAAAATCCAAAGTCTTATTCGGGCTGACCAAGCGGCAGCTGGTCTGCTTCGGCGGCGCGCTCCTCACGGGCGGGCCGCTTTATTTTTTGACCCGGGACTATCTTTCCAACAGCGCGGCGGCCCTGCTGATGATTTTTGCCATGCTACCGGGGCTGCTGTTCGCTCTGTTCGAGCGGCACGGCCAGCCCCTTGAAGTGGTGATTCAGCAAATGATTCAGTGCTGCTTTATCCGTCCCAAGGAAAGGCCCTATCAGACCAACAATGCTTACGCCGCCCTTGTGCGGCAATACCAAATGGAACAGGAGGTAAAGGCCATTGTCCAGAAAAACGATACCCCGCGAAACCGAAAAGCCCAAAAAGCTCACCCGCGCCCAGAAAAAAGAAATTGATGCCGTTCTCCGCAAGTACAAGGGTGACGGCAAGCCCCGCACGGCACAGGCCACCATCCCGTATGAGGCCATCTACCCGGACGGTGTGTGCCGCATTGACCGACGCACGTTCTCCAAGTGCATTGCCTTTGAGGACATCAGCTATCAGCTGGCCCAGCCGGAGACCCGCACCGCCATCTTTGAACACCTGTGCGACCTGTACAACTATGTGGATGCCTCCATCCATGTGCAGCTTTCGTTTCTCAATCGCAAGGTTGACCCGGTGCAGTACGCAAAAAGTTTTGAGATCGCACCGCAGGGGGATGCTTTTGACGACATCCGCGCCGAGTACACCGCCATCCTGCAAAAGCAGCTTGCCAGCGGAAACAACGGCATTGTCAAAACCAAATATCTGACGTTTACCATTGAGGCCGACAGCCTGAAAACGGCGCGGGCACGGCTGACCCGCATTGGCCTTGATCTGCTGGGCTATTTCAAGACCATGGGCTGCGTGGCGCACGTCATGGATGGGCGGGAACGTTTGGAGGTGCTGCACGGCATCTTCCACCCGGACGGGGAACCGTTCCGTTTTGACTGGGACTGGCTGGCTCCCTCCGGCCTCTCCACCAAGGACTTTGTTGCGCCGTCCTCCCTCTGCTTCGGCACGGCCAAGACCTTTGGTTTGGGCGGCAAGTATGGAGCTGTGAGCTTTTTACAAATCCTTGCGCCGGAACTTTCGGACGAAATGCTGGCCGATTTTCTCAAAACGGAAAGCGGCATTCTCGTCAATCTCCATGTGCAGGCCATCGACCAGACCGAGGCCATCAAGACGATTAAACGAAAAATCACTGACCTTGATGCCATGAAGATCCAGGAGCAGAAAAAAGCTGTTCGTTCCGGGTACGACATGGACATCCTCCCCAGCGATCTTGCCACCTACGGCGAGGATGCCAAAAAGCTGCTGAACAAATTGCAGACCCGGAACGAACGGCTTTTCATGCTGACTTTTTTAGTGCTGAATGTGGCCGACACCAAGCAAAAACTGGGCAACGATGTGTTCCAAGCGGCAGGTGTGGCCCAGAAGTACAACTGCTCTCTTGTCCGGCTGGACTACCAGCAGGAGCAGGGCCTTGTGTCCAGTCTGCCGCTGGGCATCAACCAGATAAGGATTCAGCGCAGCCTTACCACCTCCAACGTGGCGGTGTTCGTGCCCTTTGTGACACAGGAGCTTTTCCAGAGCGGGGCCGCTATGTACTACGGCATCAACGCAAAATCCCACAACATGATCATGCTGGACCGCAAGCAGGCCCGGTGTCCCAACGGCTTGAAGCTGGGCACGCCCGGCAGCGGCAAATCCATGAGCTGCAAGTCCGAAATCGTCAGTGTGTTTTTAACGACTGCTGACGATATTTTTATTTCAGACCCAGAGGCCGAGTATTATCCGCTGGTCAAGCGGCTGCATGGGCAGGTCATCAAACTTTCGCCCACCAGCAAGGACTATGTAAATCCGCTGGACATCAACCTCAACTACTCCGAGGATGATAGTCCGCTTGCCCTGAAATCGGATTTTGTGCTGTCGTTCTGTGAGCTGGTCATGGGCGGTAAAACAGGTCTGGAAGCGATTGAGCGCACCGTGATAGACCGTGCCGTGAAAGCCATCTACCGCCCCTATCTGGCGAATCCCTGCCCGGAGAATATGCCGATTTTGTCTGACCTCCACCAAGCCCTGCTCGACCAGCACTTGCCGGAAGCGGACCGGGTAGCGCAGGCATTGGACTTGTATGTGTCCGGCTCGCTGAATGTGTTTAATCACAAAACGAATGTGGACATCCACAACCGGCTTGTGGCCTTTGACATCAAAGAGTTAGGCAAGCAGTTAAAAAAACTGGGGATGCTCATTATCCAAGACCAGATATGGGGCCGTGTCACCCAGAACCGCAGCCAAGGCCGGGCCACATGGTATTTTGCAGACGAGTTCCATTTGCTCTTGAAAGAAGAACAGACCGCCGCGTACAGTGCCGAGATTTGGAAACGCTTCCGCAAATGGGGCGGCGTGCCCACAGGTGCCACCCAGAATGTGAAGGACCTTCTTTCTTCCCCGGAGATCGAGAACATTCTGGAAAACAGCGACTTCATCACGCTGCTGAATCAGGCATCCGGCGACCGCAAAATCCTTTCGGAACGGCTGAACCTCTCCGCAGACCAGCAGAAGTACATCGACAATTCCGAACCGGGCGAAGGACTGCTGATTTTTGAAAATGTGGTGCTTCCGTTTTCCAACCCCATCCCGAAAAACACACAGCTCTATAAGATCATGACCACCCGGCTCAGCGAGGTGGTGGAGCTATGAGCTTAACACATTTCAGCTTGTTTTCCGGCATCGGCGGCATCGACCTTGCCGCGGAAGCAGCGGGGTTTACCTCTGTCTGTCAATGCGAGTGGGCGGCATTTCCCGCCGCTGTGCTGGCAAGCCACTGGCCGGAAGTGCCCCGTTTTCAGGACATCACCACTGTAACAAAGGAGGCTTTCTTTGAAAAAACAGGACTTCGCACCGTCACCCTCATTTCAGGTGGCTTCCCGTGCCAGCCGTTCTCCACCGCAGGGCGGCAGCGCGGCTTCCACGATGAACGCTACCTGTGGCCCGAAATGCTGCGGGTCATCCGGGAATTGCAGCCCCGTTGGGTGCTTGGAGAAAATGTTGCTGGCTTCCTCCGTATGGGGCTCGACAAAACGCTCATTGACTTGGAGCAGGCAGGTTACGATGTTCGGGTTTTCGTATTACCTGCTGCTGCCGTTGGCGCGTGGCACGAACGGAAACGGGTATTCATCATCGGCTCCGCTGCTTCCCACACCCCTTGCCAGCGACACCGGGGATGTGGGCAAGGGGTTGGACATCCAAATCTCTGCGAACGGCAGCTATCGCAAGATGAACAAGGATGGCAAAGCATGGACGGCGCGGCTCTCTCACGTGGTCTACCGCATGACCCCCACCACGCTGGAAAGGCCCTACCTCAACCCGGACTGGGTAGAGTGGCTGATGGGTTTCCCGCGCAAATGGACGGACATTCCCTTTGGGCCGAAGAACCCGCCGACATCCCGCGCCTGACCGAAGAGGTGCCGAACCGCAGCAAGCGGATGAAAACACTGGGCAATGCGGTTTCGCCGCCGCAGGTATTCCCGATTCTCAAATACATTGCGGACATTGAAACGGGCCGCTGTCCGATGGGAGGTGAAGAACTTTGAAAGAATTGCAGGCGAAAGCCAAAGTCACCCAGACCATGACCCGTGATGGTCTGGTGGTGGAAAATCAGGCAGACGGCACCGTGGAGAATGTTTCTACTCGTGAAGCAGAACAGGATTACTCCACGGATGCCGAGGGCAAGGCCGAAAAAATTCTGGAACGGGCGGAGGACATCAAGGACGGGCATAAAAATAAAAAGAAAGCGAAAAAGGCGGCAGAAACCGCAGCCACCGCCGAAAGCGAAGATGGCCTGCACCGCTCTGCTTCCCGTCTGGAACTGACCGAGGAAGAACGGGCAGACTCGGAATTACAGCCGTATATCCACAAAGCGGAAGCAAAGGCTGACAAGCTGGATGCGGCCCGCGCTGCCCTGCCGAAAAAGCGTGTCCCGGTCAAGGAAAAAGTCTACGATGCCGCCAGCGGCAAGGCAAAATCCACCCTGCACTTTGAGCAGCAGGACAAAGGCCCGCCCAGCCTGAAACCAAACCCGGCCAGCCGCCCGCTGTCGGAAGCGTTGCTGTTCGCACACGGAAAAATCCATGAGGTCGAACACGAAAACGTGGGCGTGGAGGGCGGCCACAAGGGTGAAGAACTGGTGGAGCGGCAGACTGCCAAAGCCATCCGCAGCGGCATCCGGCACCACAAGATGAAGCCCTACAAGGCCGTGGAAAAGGCAGAGCGGGAATTGCGTTCGGCCAATGCCGAATATTTCTACCAGAAGTCCTTGCGGGATAATCCGCAGCTTGCGCAGTCCGCCAGCAATCCCATTTCCCGGATGTGGCAGAAACAGCGTATCAAACAGCAGTATGCCAAAGCTGCACGTCAGGCCGGACAAGCCGCCGCGCAGGGTGCCGCCGCCACCGCAGAGAACGGTTTCCGGGTAACAAAGCTGACGGCCGAGGGCGGCGAACGGGTAGCCGAATTTGCGGCCCGGAACTGGAAAACCATTCTGATCGTGGCGGTGTTCGGTCTGCTGGCTCTGCTCTTGATAACGGGTTTGCAGTCCTGCACCGTGATGGCGGGCACCGCTGGAACCGGCGTGACGGCATCCTCTTACTTTTCCAAGGACAAGGATATGCTGGGTGCAGAGAAAGCCTACGCCAAGCTGGAACAAAAACTGCAACGGTATCTCGACACCTACGAGGCCACTCACAACTACGATGAATACCATTTTTATCTGGACGAAATCGAGCATGACCCCTATGTGCTGATCTCGATTTTGTCCGCGCTCCATGATGGCGTTTTTACATTGGCCGAGGTGCAGAGCGAACTTGAAATGCTCTTTGAAAAGCAGTACATCCTGACCGAGACCGTGACCATGCAGATACGTTACCGTACAAAAATGATGGTCATTATTGGCCCGTATGGTGTGCCGCAGGTTATCACCTACCAAGAACCGTATGAATACTACATCTGCACGGTCAAGCTGAAGAACAAGGATTTATCCCACCTGCCCGTGGAAGTACTGACCGAGGAACAGCTTAGTGCCTATTCGCTCTATATGCGCACACTGGGCAACCGGCCGGATTTGTTCGGGCACACGCAGTACCCCAATGCGTCCACCATCAAGCAGCCCACCTACTACGATATTCCCCCGGAAGCACTAAAGGATGATAGGTTTGCCGCCATGATGGAGGAAGCCACGAAGTACATCGGCTACCCGTATGTGTGGGGCGGCAGTTCGCCCAGCACCAGCTTTGATTGCAGCGGCTACATTTCGTGGGTTCTGAATCACTCCGGCTGGAACATGGGCCGCCAGACCGCACAGGGCCTTTACAACCTCTGTACTCCTGTTTCGACGGCGCAGGTCAAACCGGGCGACCTTGTGTTTTTCAAGGGAACCTACGATACCCCCGGCGTGAGCCATTGCGGGATTTATGTAGGCAATTCCATCATGCTGCACTGCGGCGACCCTATCTCCTACACAAACCTCAACTCAAAATATTGGCAGGAACATTTTTACAGCTATGGGCGTTTACCGTGACGCCAGAAAGGATTTTGTATGGCAAAAAGACTTTCCCGCATTGAGCGCGATATTGAACGGCTCAAAGAAAAAATCAGCGAATACCAGCAGCAGTTGAAAGAACTGGAAGCTGCAAAGACTGAACAGGAAAACTTGCAGATCATTCAGCTGGTGCGCAGCATGAACATGAAGCCGGACGAGTTCGCAGCTTTCCTGCGCAGCGGTGCGCTGAACGCCGCCCCCACCGTCACCCCGTACCACAAACAGGAGGATGCCGCCAATGAAACCTGATTGGAACCGCCGTTTTGCAGCTGGGCTGCTGGCTATCCTGCTCTGCCTCTGCTCGTTCTCCATGCCCGCCTTTGCAAGCGGCTCTGACCCGGCCCCGGAACCTCTGCCGGAGATTATCGAAGAAGAACCCACTACGGGCGGCATGGAGCCGGAGGGCGTGTCCATCACGCCCAAAGGCAACGCAACACTGGTGGATGATTTTTACGGCGACAAACAGCTTATCACCGTGACCACCAAGGCCGGGAATTATTTTTACATTCTCATTGACCGTGCCAACGAGGACAAGGAAACGTCCGTTCACTTCCTGAACCAAGTGGACGATGCCGACTTGCTGGCCCTGCTGGATGAAGAACCGCAGGAAACCGAAGTCTGCACCTGCACCGTGAAGTGTGATGTCGGGGATGTCAATGAAAACTGCCCCTTGTGTGAAAAGAGCCTGCGCAACTGCACGGCCCCGGAAGCGGTGAAAACCGACACCGAAACGCCGCAGGAAAAGCCCAAGTCCAACATGGGCAGTCTGATGATCCTGCTGGTGCTGGCTCTGGCGGGCGGCGGCGCGGCCCTCTATTATTTCAAGTTCCGCAAACCCAAGGCCGACACCACCGGGCACGATGATCTGGACGAGTACGATTTTGGCGAGGACGAGGATGCAGACGAGGAACCGGCTGAAATCGAGATTCATTCGGAGGACGGACAGGAGGATGAAACATGAGTTTTCAGCTGGTGATTGCCGAAAAGCCCAGTGTAGCCCGCAGCATCGCCGCCGTGATCGGGGCAAGCGAAAAACAAACCGGCTACTGGCAGGGTGGCGGGTATCTGGTCAGCTGGTGCACCGGGCATCTGGTGTCCTTTGCCGAGGCGGGCCAGTATGATGAAAAATACTGCAAGTGGAAGTATGAAGATTTGCCCATCCTGCCCCAGCCGTGGCAGTTCATTGTCCCGGACGAAAAGAAACAGCAGTTTGAAATTGTGCGCTCTCTGCTCAACCGCCCGGATGTGGACAGTGTGACCGCCGCGACCGATGCAGGCCGGGAGGGAGAACTGATTTTCCGTTTCGTCTACCAAATGGCCGGCTGCACAAAACCTGTGAAGCGGCTCTGGATTTCCAGCATGGAGGATGCCGCTATCCGGGAGGGCTTTGCAAACCTGCGCCCGGATTCGGATTATGATGCTCTGTATCAATCGGCCCTCTGCCGTGCAAAGGCGGATTGGCTGGTCGGTATCAATGCAACGCGGCTGTTTTCGGTGCTGTATCACAAAACCCTGACGGTAGGCCGGGTGCAGACCCCGACACTGAAAATGTTGGTGGACCGGGACGCAAAAATCCTGCGCTTCCAGAAAGAAAAGTATTACACGGTCAGCATCCAGTCCGGCAGCTTGAAAGCGGACAGTGAGCGCATTTCGGATGCAGAAACCGCAAATTCTCTCAAAGAAAAATGCACGAGTGCAGTTGCCGTCTGTACTTCTGTCAAGCGGGAGAAAAAGACAGAACAGCCGCCCAAGCTCTATGACCTGACCACCTTGCAGCGGGAAGCAAACCGTCTGTTCGGTTTCACCGCCAAGCAGACCCTTGATTATGCCCAGCAACTTTACGAAAAGAAACTGCTGACCTATCCCCGCACGGACAGCCAATATCTGACCGAGGATATGGGCCAGACAGCACAACATCTTGTGTCTGACCTGCTGGGGCTGCTGCCCTTTGCCCAAGGACTTGCGCTGACTGCGGAAGTAGGCCGGGTGCTGAACAGCAAAAAGGTATCGGACCACCACGCCATCATTCCCACTGCTGAATTTGTAAAACAGGGCTTCGCTGGTCTTGCCGAAAGTGAATGCAAGCTGATGAACCTTGTCTGCTCCAAGCTGCTCTGCGCCGTGGCTATACCCCATGAGTACGAAACTGTGACGGCTGTGTTCTCCTGTGCAGGGAACGAGTTCGCCGCCAAGGGAAAGACGGTGCTTGTTCCCGGTTGGAAAGAGATCGACCAGAGGTTCCGCTCCACCCTGAAAGCAGACGGCGAAGAAGAAACGGAAACCCTGAACACCCTGCCGGAACTGACCGAGGGACAAAGTTATTCTGTTGTATCTGATATTTCGGAACATTTCACGTCCCCGCCGAAAGCCTACACCGAAGATACGCTCCTGTCAGCAATGGAGCGGGCCGGAGCCGAGGATATGCCGGAAAACGCAGAACGCAAGGGGCTGGGTACGCCCGCCACCCGCGCCGCGATTCTGGAAAAACTGGTGCAAATGGGCTTTGTGCAGCGCAAGGGCAAACAGCTTGTCCCCACCAAGGACGGCATCAATCTGGCGGTGGTTCTGCCGGAAAGCCTGACCTCTCCCGTTCTGACCGCCGAATGGGAAAGCCGCCTGACCGAGATTGCCAAGGGCAATGCAGACGCGGACGAGTTCATGGCCGAAATTGAAGCGCAGGTGCACCAGCTGGTCAAGACCTATTCTTGTATCAGTGCAGATAAGCAAAACCTGTTCCAGTCGGAACGGGTCATCATCGGCAAGTGTCCCCGGTGCAGTGAAAACGTCTATGAGGGCAAGAAAAACTTCTACTGCGGGAATCGTAGCTGTCAGTTCGTGATGTGGAAGAATGACCGCTTCTTTGAGCAGCGCAAAAAGGCGTTCACACCGAAGATCGCCGCTGCTCTGCTCAAAAACGGTAAGGCGAAGGTCAAGGGCCTCTATTCCGAAAAGACAGGCAAAACCTATGATGCAACGGTGCTTCTGGCAGATACGGGAGGCAAGTACGTCAATTACCGGGTAGAGCGCAAAGAGTAAGGCAAAAATACGAGGGCCGGTTATGGTAAGGTGAATCATTCATTTTGCCATAACCGGCTCTCTCTATCCGTAGGATAGCAAAATAAAGGAGTTTACATCATGGAGCAGAAAGTTATTCCCATTATCCTGAACGGTAAGGACAGCGCAGAACGGATGAAAGAAATCACGGACCGGTTAGAAACGGGCATCCAACAGCTGTTCGACAGCGACCGCTACAAAGCCTACCTCACCACGATGGCAAAATTCCACAATTACAGCTTCAACAACACCTTGCTGATCGCCATGCAGGGCGGACAGCTGGTGGCGGGTTTCAACAAGTGGAAAGACACGTTCCACCGCACCGTAAAAAAGGGCGAAAAGGGCATCAAGATTCTTGCTCCCGCGCCCTACAAGGTCAAGCAGAAAACGGAAAAACTGGACGAACAGGGCAAGCCGATTCTGGACAAGGACGGCAAGCCACTGACCGAGGAAAAGACGGTGCAGATTCCGGCCTTCAAAGTGGTTTCTGTGTTCGATGTCAGCCAGACCGAGGGCGAACCGCTGCCATCCATTGCGGTGAATGAACTTTCCGGCAGCGTGCAGGACTATCAAGATTTTTTCAAGGCGTTGGAGCAGACATCCCCGGTGCCCATCGGGTTTGAGGGCATCGAGGGCGGCGCGCATGGGTACTTTCATCTGCTCGACAACCGCATTGCCATCCAAGAGGGCATGAGCCAGTTACAGACCATCAAGACAGCCATCCATGAGATCGCCCATGCAAAGCTGCACACCATCGACCCGAACACCCCGGAACAGAGCAACCGCCCGGACAGCCGCACCCGCGAGGTGCAGGCCGAAAGCGTGGCCTATGCCGTCTGCCAGCACTACGGGCTGGACACGTCCGAGTATTCCTTTGGCTATGTGGCCGGGTGGAGTTCCGGCCGGGAACTGGCCGAGCTGAAAGCCTCTCTGGAAATTATTCGTAGTGCGGCCCATGAGCTGATCTCCGCGCTGGACGAACATCTGGCAGAACTGCGCCAGCAGCGGGAAGCAGACCTTTCCGCTGCACAGGAGGCTGCATTTGTGCTGGACAGTGGCAATACCCTGTTCATCCAGACCTGTGATTCCGGCTATGACTATACACTGTATGATGCGGACAAAAAGGCTCTGGACGGAGGCCAGCTGGACGCGCCCGGTCTGACCCTGCCGGATGCCGGGCAGGAAGCCCTTAATCTGCTGGGGCAGACAGCCCCGGTGTCGGAAGTCCTGTTGGGCGATAAGCTGACAGCGTTCCGAGAGGCGGCGGAAAAAGCCAATGAAATTCCCGCACCCGTTAAAATTCCAGACCCCGCCGCAGAGCCCACGGTCACGATTTTGTGGAGCGAAAGTGACAAGCTGCAGGACGGCGAAATCATGCCGCTATCCGTGGCAAATCGTGTTTTTGAAGAACTGGATACCACCCAGCACACGGAACGGGAAAAGGACGGTTACGAGGGCGGCTGGTACGACAAAACCGCGTTCCGCATTGATTTTACTCTGAACAGCCAGCCGGACAACTACGAGGGTCGGCAGGATTTTGGTGACGGGGACGGCTCCCTGATTCAGCACATCCAGAGCTACCACGAATACTACGCCAAAGACGAGAACTGGAAAAATTTTGTTCTGCACAACAAGGGCCCGGAAGCATGGGAACAGGACAGGGCAGAGCGGGAAATGGTGCTGACCGAGTTTATCCCGTACCTCAAACAGCATTGCAATCTTTCCGCTATGGAGCAGACCGCCACCACTGCTTTGCGGGAGGAACAGAACATTTCGCCGGAACAGACCGCCTATTACAACGCGGTTGTGACCTATGTGCAGGACTGCCGCCCGCTGCTCAACCAAGGCCAATACAACTTGCCGGAACCGCCCAAGCTATCCGACTTCGACCAGAGCTTGCAGGACTACAAGGCGCAGGTGCAGGCCGAGATCGCGCAGGAAGCGGCGGCCGCCGGAATGACCGTAGAGGAATACGCAGCGGCAGGATTTGAAGCACCGCAGCAGGACAGCTTTTCCATCTACCAGCTGCGCAATGAGGATTCCACCCGTGATTATCGTTTTGAGCCTTACGACCGCCTGCAGGCTGCCGGTTTGACCGTGGACAAGGCCAACTATACGGAAGTATACGCCGCGCCGTTGTCTGCTGGCACTACATTGGAGGATATTTACCGCACATTCAATGTGGAGCATCCGGCAGACTTCAAAGGACATTCGCTGTCTGTTTCGGATGTGGTGGTGCTGCATCAAAACGGGCAGGACACCGCCCACTACTGCGACAGTGTGGGCTTCCAGCAGGTGCCGGAGTTCTTGCGGGAAAATCCGCTGCGCACCGCAGAACTTTCCACCGAACAAAACGAAAATATGATTGACGGTGTGCTGAACAATGCGCCCTCTTTAGGTGAGTTGGAAGCCAAAGCAAAGGCCGGAGAACAAATTTCTCTGACAGACCTTGCCGCCGCAGTCAAGGCCGAAGAAAAGGCACCAAAAGCCAAGAAGTCCCACACGTCCAAGCCGAAAAAGCCTTCCATCCGGGCACAGCTGGATGCCGCAAAAAAGGAGCAGAGCAAGCAACCGCCGCCACGGAAAAAGACAAAGGAATTGGAGGTCTGACACATGAATTTCAGTGTAGAAGAAGAAAATTTGATTTGTATGTACCACACTTCTGACCGCTGCCGGACAATAGCGCGGATGCTGGCCGCATTGCCGGACATGGACACGGAAATGCGGTGGCTGGCAAACGGCACCATTGCAAAATTGGAGCGCATGACCGATGCTGACTTTGACGGACAGAGGTTTGATTTTGCGAGTGAGTGATACTGCCAGCTTGACAACGACACATCATTTTCAACAAAAGTAATGTGTCGTTGTCAACACAGAAACAGCCGGACACGGTGGCCTTGTGGCTGCTGTGTCCGGCTGTTTCTTGCTTATGCAGGTAATGCTCCAGAATTTTTTAATAAGGTTACTTGTGTGACCAAATCACTCATAATAAGATTTTTTACTTCTGCCCATGTAATCGTATGATTAGATTGATATTCCGCCTTGCAACGCTCGATGCATTTTTTTAGTACTTCTCTTGTTACATTTTCCAACTCTTTTAGTTCTGTGTCTGTAATATTAGAGCCATCACCATCATGAAGTGACTCGGAACGAAATCTATAAAAATTCAGCATTTTTTGATGAACTTGTTGGATTTCCTGTGATGTTCCTCCTAACAATGCACTAACTCGATTCGCCAACATTTGCTTTTTCCCTTGTTGATTTTGTGGTAAGAGGGTCATTTCCAATGCCGTTGTGTATTGTTCAAATCCCGTCGCCAAATCTACTTGTTCCAATCCCCAAGAAAATTCATGAATGCTATTTTTCAATAACGTATACGGCTCATTTCTATAATCACAAAGCCACTGATTACATAATGCAGTTTCGGGAACGCTTAATGTGAAGCGCTCATTCGCAAGAGTGTTTCTAGTTTGACAATAGCTAGTATGATTTACACTATTGGAAATGAACCCTCCAATCGTAAATTTATAGTTAAAGAAGATATTCCTAAATCCAATATTTCCTGCCTTAAAAATCCGAAGCAGATTGATTTGCTCGTTTAGATACTGCGTTTCACCATCCATATAAGGCTTAAGCTGATCTTCACACATACAATCGATGTTCGACATACGATATGTACCATCGGCACTTAGGTGAGGATGGGGTTCTTCAATTTGTATTGTGTCCATTTTCTTTAAGCAAATGAAGTATATTTTACCATCCTCAATTATTCTTGAAGTCAAATAATCTATACTCAAATTATTTCTTCCATCCATGATTGCATTTTTGAAGGGCAATTCATCAAGAGGACATTTTTCAATAGTGTAACCTCTTCCTAAATTCACGTTGCAAACGCTTTCATCACAGCACATGATTATACCAGAGACCGTTACATTTACATCAACCATATCCATCCTCCCGAATTTTATTTTTTCTTGTTTTGATTATCTGAAATTTCAGCGGCATCTTCTACAATGTCCGTTACAAGCTGCTGGAAGTCAAACGCATTCTTTTCTGTGATAACAGGCTTGCCGGTTTCCGCTTCAAGAGCCTGCCGCGCAATGCCGGCCACCTTGCCGCCGCGTTTGGCAACCTGCTTGTTTTCTTCAAAGGTCTGTGGCTTTGCAGTTTTGGAAATATCCGTGGTGGAGGCTTCCGCCAGCATGGTCAGCACAAGTTCCAAATCAGTCATATTGTCCCGGAGATTTTCTTTCGTCAGACCTTTCAGCCGCTTGTACTGCCCTGTGGTCATGCCAGACCATGCGCGGGAGATTTCATCGGTCAGGATAGCATACTCCTTGCCCTTTTGTACTCCGCGCTTCTTCCATTCATCCGTCAGTTCATTGCGGATGCGGATTGCCAAAAGCCGCTGGTGAATCCATTCTTCGGAGTAGCCTTTCTTCAAATAGGTATCAAGCGCACGGTCAATAGCTTGCTCCGGGTCGATGGTTTCTTCGATGCGTTGCTTGCCCACCATTGCCAGCCATGCCTTGAACGGTTCAGCTTTCGGAGACGGAATAGACTGGATAATGCGTAGGAGCTGTTCAGTGTTAGCAACATCCGTCTTATACCGTTTTCCATCAGAGGATAACATTTTCAGTTGTACGATTTTTTCGTACAACTCATTTGCTCCCTCAGTTTTCAGCTTACGTTTCAGGTCACTCCAATATCGCCGTGGATTTGCTGTTCCAGTTAAAACAGAAATAACATCAATAATCGAAAAATACCATTCTTCCTTTTCTGCATCCCATGCAGTACGGATTTTCTGATCTTCAAAAAGCTGGATAGAGCCGTTATCGTTCACTTCTGCCATAGAGGGTTCCTCGCTTTCGTTGTCTAAGTCTATTTTACATGATTTCGGGCGGAAACGCCACCCGGTCTAAGCGTTTGGGATTCAAAAATCCGAACAATATTTTGTGCAGATTTACCGTTCCTGCATCTGCTCCTTTCCCGGTGCTGTCCGCAGAATGCCGTCCACATTCTGCTTTATGATGCCATACTCCTGCATCTGGCGTTTGGCATCATTGTACTGCCGCTGCATCTGGTCTTTCTGCTCGGCCAGTTGCTTATACTCGTTTTTCAGGGCGTAGAGGTCGGGTAGCTTTTGAAAGCCCTGCTCTTTTAGAGCTTTCGCCGCTGCTTCATAGAGAATCAAGGTTCCTTCATGTTTACGTCGGAACTGCTTTTTGTCAGCAGCCCGCTGATACTCCTGCAACAGTGGGCGCAGTTCTTTACAGGTGGTGACATCCTTTATCAGCACGGCCATTTCAGCAAGTCGGCGCTCTGCTGCTTTCAATGCGGCGGCAGCTTCGGTGCTGGCGGCGGTGATCTCGGCCACCCGGCTTTCCAAATCCGGGTAGCTTTCGATTTCATGCTCGGTCAGGAAGTTCAGCGTCCGGGCCGCCTGTTTCAGATTGTGGAGTTTTGCCCGCTTCTCATACCCTGCGGACTGCTGGGCCTTGATGCTGTTCTCCAAATCAATCCGCAGCGAAATTTTGCGGTTTTCTTTGGGCTTCCGCTCCACGAACCGCCCTTTGATGCGTTCGGTGATGGCTTCCTCGGTATAGGCTTCTCCCAGCGTTTTGCAGCGGGTGAACCGCTCCTGTCCGGGCGCGCGGAATGAAACGTACTTACCCCGTTTGACCTCGTAGCCCTGCTCCTGCAGGAGCCGCAGAAAATCGTCAAAATCCTTGGCCTGCGGGATGGCTGCATCTATGGCCGCTTTCAGCGTTGCCTTCCAACTCGTGCCCTTGCGGTGCGCGTCCCACTCGGCATAACTCTTGCCCCGTTCTTGACCGGGCATTACCACGGATAGGCCGTATTCCTTGCACAGCCGGTCGCTGATGCGCCGGATGTAGGCATAACTCTGCCGGTTGGAAACATACTTGCGCTGGTTCACCATGTCCACTGCACAAAAGATAATGTGGTTGTGGACGTGCCCTTTGTCAATGTGGGTGGTCAGCACATACGGGTATTTGCCTTGCAGGACTTCATCTGCAAGCTGCCGGCCAATTTCGTGGGCCTGCTCCGGCGTGGTTTCGCCCGGCGCAAAAGACTGTATCAGGTGGTGGGCCAGATTGTTGCCTTTCTGCATGGCCTGTGACAACAGCAGTTCAAATTCGATGTCGGCGGTTTCGTAGGAGCAGGCAAAGGAGGACACCAGTATTTTTTCATCCGTCTTGGCCGGATTTTCGATGTAGTCCAGTGCCTTTTTCAGCGTTGACTTGATAGGATGTATCTTTGTAACTGCCATATCTGCGCCAGCGCTCCTTTGATGTCCGCAACATCTTGTGTGTACAGCTGCCCCATGTTGTTCAGCCGCCGCGCGATCTGGTTAATATTGACACCAATCTTTTGCAGTTCGGCGGTCTGCGCCCGGATGTCGGTGGTGTCGATGTGGACAACATAACCATCTATCAGCATCTTCCGGGCGTAGGCAGAAAAATTCCGTGTGTGCAGCAGAGCCATCTTCTGCCGGATAAGTTCCTGTTCCTCCGGCGTCACGGGAACACGCAGAACAATTTTTCGGGTTCGGTTCGCCATAGTTTCACCTCGTTTCTTGGGGGTCTGGGGTACTCCCCAGCAAGCATTTCTGCCGGGAGTGGCTACACTCCCTATGCTTGCTACGTTACCTTTCCCTACTACTATGACACCACAACACCTCCGTTTTGCCCGCAAAATGCAAAAAAAAAATAAGAGGACGCTTTTGCATCCTCTCAATGACCGTGCATGACAATCAGACACACACGGGCTCTTTTTCCTGTTCATGGATTCGTAAGGCACCGTCAATGGCACCTTCTACGATAGGTAAGTATTCTTCCGGGCAAAGCTGCAGCTTGTGGCTGACCCTCTGACGCTCCACACTTTCTTCCCGCATGAGTTCCGGGTTGAAGTACCGCTCCACGGGCAGACCACATATTTTTATCAGCTGAATCACCACCGGCAAGCTGGGCAGCGTGCCTTCGTTTTCGATGTTCGCAAGATACCGGCTGTCACAATGTATCATGTCAGCCAGCGCACTGCGGGAAAGTTGTTTTGCCTTTCGAGCTGCCTTGACATCCGCTCCGAACGTTTCAAAGCCGGGACAGTCCTCAATTTTCGCCATTCTGCATCACCCATATACATTTTATAGTTCATGAGCGATTGGCGAAATGATGCAAAGCGCATTGTTGCTAAACTTTATTGTTCATAGTTTGAGCATTGTATTGTAAAGTGGGCTATCCTATAATAAGGAAGAAACCCTTTTTTGAAAAATCCGTCCGCTGTAACATTTCGCGGACATTTGCCTGTTATACTATCTGCAAAAAGCAAAGGAAGTGAGGATATGAAGCAGATTTTAATTGTCGAGGACGACAGTTTTTTGAATAAGATGTTGGCCTATAACCTGACCGCAGACGGCTACGGCGTGACTTCTGCCCTAAACGCCAGAACCGCAGCCGAAGCCATACGCCAGCGGGAATTTGATTTAGTGCTGCTGGACATCAACCTGCCGGACGGCAACGGTTTTGAACTGTGCAGGCTAATAAAGCCCCAGCACCCGGACACCATCATAATTTTCCTGACCGCCAACGATCAGGAGAGCGACCAGATACGGGGTTATGAGGTGGGCGCGGTGGACTACATCACAAAGCCCTTTGTGCTCAGAGCCTTGCAGCGAAAAATCAAAGCCATGTTCGCCATGCTGGAACACCACAAACCAGCTAAAGACATTTACGACGATGGACGGCTGTTTCTGGACTTTTCAGAGCAGATGGCTTCCTTAAATGGAAAGCCTCTGACTCTATCCCCGATGGAGTACAAAATGCTGAACCTGTTCCGCAAAAATCCCCGGCAAGTGCTGACCCGTGGGCAGCTTTTGGAAAAGCTGTGGGATATAGACGAAAGGTTTGTGGACGAACACACCCTGACAACCTCCATCAGCCGGATTCGCAGCAAGATTGAAGCCGACGGCGGCGCGCCCTACATCAAGACCGTTTACGGCATGGGCTATCAATGGACGGGGGGCGAGGCAAAATGAAGTTTCAAAACCTATCGGTAAAGCGGCTGTTTGGCCGGGTGGCAATAGGACTTGTCCTTTCCATGTCCGGGATCACCATAGCCCTGTTTCTT